>APMI01000602.1_pt1 | contig 41501 bp, 43 predicted proteins | sample 667938 | NCBI WGS metagenome assembly APMI01 (sample SAMN01084076, study PRJNA167559) | wastewater metagenome | biome: Wastewater | place: Denmark: Ejby Moelle, Odense | collected 2011-11-28
ATTGCTTTCGGCGCTACTGCTGCTAATGCACAAGATTTGGTAACTGCTAAAGCTGGTACTATTAAATTAGACGTTCGTGTAACTGGCATCCTTCCAGATGAAAAAGCTCCTTTGACTGTTGGTGATGGCCTTAGCGGCGTTCTTGCACCAACTCTTACAACTGGCGCTAACACTGGTCTAAGTGCAAAAGTTGATGATTCTTATGTACCTACTATTGGTCTTGAATATTACCTAACTGACAATATTTCTTTTGAAGCAATCGCAGGTACCGGCGTTCACGAAGTTACCGTTCCTGGTGCAAAAGCTGCTCTTGGTGGACTTGTTCCAATGACTAGCGACAAAGTTGCTAAAGTTGCTCACCTTCCACCAACTGTAACTGCAAAATACCACTTCAACTCTAAAGGCAAATTCTCTCCTTATGTTGGTGCTGGCGTAACTTACATTTGGTTCTATTCTGAAGACAGCAAAAACAATATTGACCTTAACCTAAAAGATGGTTTCGGCTCTGCTGTTCAACTTGGTCTTGACGTGAATACAGCTTCTAAATGGTCTTATAACATCGATGTTAAGCAAATTTTCTTCAAAACTGACGCTTATGTTGGCGCAACCACTGCTGGTGGCGCATATGTAGCAGACGCTTTGAGATCAAAAGTAACGCTTAATCCATTGGTTGTTTCTGTAGGTGTCGGTTATAAATTCTAATTTATAGCCAAAAACTCTCCCTGATAGGCAATTTGGTGCCTCTCATAACTTTTCAGCCTAAACCGCAGGGTTTAGGCTGATTTTTTTTGTGCTGGATACAAAAATGTACCCACTACATATTATCCACTACGAAAATGCCAAAGACACCAGATTCTAGTGTAAATCAGATTTGATAATTATATTTTTGAGAAATCAAAAAAGTGTGGCACGCAATCTCCCAAGCCCTTTAATTGATAACGGGTGGTGAAATGATCTTGTGGCGGTTTTAACCAGTCATCTGGGCTTTCAGCAAGCCATTTTAGGGACGGGTTTTTGGTAAGTGCCAAAAGTGCAGTCTCCGCATAATTTGCCCAATCGGTGGCAAAGCGTAATTTTCCGCCATCTTTCAAAAGCCTTGTAATTTCTTGTGAAAACGCATCGTTTACAAGGCGGCGTTTGCGGTGGCGTAATTTTTGCCACGGGTCGGGAAACATAATAAAAATTCTATCAAGTGAATTATCTTGAAAGCTTTCAAGATATTTTCTGGCGTCATCATTAATTAAACGCACATTTTCAAGCTTGTTTTCGATAATGCCATCAAGTGCTTTGGCAACACCGTCAAAAAACGGTTCAGCACCGATAATAAGTGTATTTGGGTTGGCTTTTGCCTGGGCAATCAAATGCTCACTGCCGCCAAAACCTATTTCAAACCAAACCGCATTAGCGTTTGGCATAAGGCTTTTGGGGTCAAAGTTTTTTGAGCCGTCATTTGAAATTTCAACAGGCAATAAAAAATCTGCAAGCCTTGTATCAACAAGACTTGCTTTTCTAAATGACAATGGCCTGCCACGAGTGCGACCAAAGGTTTTTATATTATGCAATTTAACAATCCGAACAAATTAGAGATTAATTTGCCAGAACGCGCACCAATTCCACGATTTTTTTACGCTGTGCTGGCGAAGTAACTTTAGCATATTCTGTCAAAAGCTCCATAGCACCAGGTGCGGCTAGTAATTCTGCCACCTGTAAAGGTTGTGGTCCATCATTTTCTGCTAGGCCGCCGCGTCCAGTTGGCTCAACGCCTTCAAAGAAAAAGGCAGTAGGAACGCCAAGTGCTTCACCAATTTGGAAAAGACGGCTTGCACCAACGCGGTTAAAACCTCTTTCGTATTTTTGCACTTGTTGGAAGGAAATTCCTAAAAAGTCTGCTAATTTTTCTTGGCTCAAACCCAACTCTTCACGTCTTTGTTTAAGACGACGTCCAACATAAGCGTCAATAGCTGTTGAGCTTCTTTCGTTACTCATAAAATTACCTCGTTCTATTTAGTGTTTTTGTTAGTTAACTACATAACAGCTTTTTTATCAATTAAAATAGCTGCAACAAAGAAAGAAAGCAAAAATGCCGCAAAGATGCTGTTGCCAAGCCTTAAATAAGGCGTAGATTCGATTTTTGGCGGCAATGGTGCAGAAATTAGACGACTACCGCTTCTAAATTGTACAACAGGCATCCCGAAAGAATCAGTTATCGATGACCAACCACCAGAGGCTGCACGAATCAAGGGCTTTCCTTGCTCAATTGCGCGCCATCTTGCTTGGTTGTAATGCTGGTCTGGGCCAAGAAGATCCCCATACCACGCATCCACCGAAACATTGACTATCCAGTCAGCTTTCACACTCTCTTTATTTGTATAATTAGGAAAGATTATCTCATAACAAATACGAGGTTCTATTAACGGAATATCTGCAATTTTAATTAATTGTGGCCCAGTTCCACTATTAAAATCTGTACCATATGAAACTAGGCTTGAAATCCCCAATGTATTGAAAACAGATTTAAATGGCAGATACTCACCAAATGGTACGAGATGCCCTTTGTCATATAGTTTTAATAATTCTGGTGCCTTTGGATTGCCACCAATAAAGGCAATAGAATTATAATATATGTCATCATTATTAAAATCACGGCGCGGCGCACCAACAATCAACAATTTGTTTTGAATATATTTGTTTATTTCAAACAAAACATACGGCTCTTCCAATAATAAAAATGGAAAAGTCCCTTCTGGCAAAACTATGACTTTTGCATTTTTTGCGGGGGCGCTTTGCAAAAGCCCAAGATAGGTTTCAACTACATGAAGCTCATTGCCCGATTGGTATAATTCTTTTTGGCTAAAGCCGCCTTGTCCGGTGGCGATGATTGGCGCATTTGTGCGCGCAATTAAATGGGAAAAGTTTTTATGATAAAAGCCAAAACCAAAGCCAATGCCGCAAACCGCAACCATTAATGCGAATATTTGCTTGCCCCATTTTTTATCAATTACGGCAATGGCGGCAAAAACGAAAATTGTGAATAGTGAAACCCCATATGGGCCAAGCCATGCCGAATTTTGTGATACCAAACCACCTGCATTAAAAATATAAGCCGGAAGATTCCACGGTAATCCGGTGAATAATGTTCCACGTAAATATTCAATCAACGTAAATGCGGCGGCAAACCACAATGATTTTGTTGCCGATTGTGGGCGGAATTTAAAATAAATCAAACCACCAACGCCCCAAAATATTGCCAAAACCGCCGGTAATAAGGTTATTGCAAATGGCATTAGCCAGAAGAATTTTTCGGCATCAACCAAAAATGCCGCCCCAAGCCAAAACATGGATGCCGCAAACATTATAAAGGCAAAAAACCACGCCCGCCAAAATGCTGCCTTTAAATTGGGTGCATTTTCAAGCGCGAAAAATAAAAATATAATCCCAAGACCATAAAGCGGGGCAATAAAAAAAGGTGCAAAACCAAAAACCGCCGCAATTCCACCAAGCGCAAGCCATAAATAGACAAAGCGAACTTTACCCATGAATAGTGAATTTAGTTTTTGCAAAATTTGGTTCAATCTTCGCCTTTTTCATCTTTTTTATTGTTGGTTTTGCGAATTATTAGGCGGTTGATACGGCGTGGGTCGGCATCAATAATTTCCATTTCAAACCCATCAAGATCACTAATGATTTCGCCGCGCAGTGGTACACGCCCCAATACTGCAAAGGCAAGGCCGCCCATTGTATCAACCTCTAATTCCGCATCTTCGGTATTAAAAATTATTCCGGTTTCTTCTTCAAATTCTTTAATTGGTAGTTTTGCATCAACTTCCCATTTATCGGGGCCACGCTCAATTAAAGCATTGGTGATTTCATCATCATATTCATCATCGATTTCACCAATAATTTCTTCGACCAAATCTTCAATAGTCACCAAACCATCGGTGCCACCATATTCATCAATTACAAGTGCCATATGGCATCTTTGGGCGCGCATCAAAAGCAATAGATTAGGCAGGCGCATTGAAACCGGCGCATAAACCAAATCCCGTTTAATACGACCTATTGGTTTATCGTCAAAACTTGCCTCAACCACGCCTTCGCTATTAGGGGTTAAAAGGGAAAGTATGTCTTTAACATGGACAAAGCCAATCGGATTATCAAGATTTTCGCGGTAAACAGGCATACGTGAATGTTGGTTTTCGGCAAAAATTTGTGCCAACTCGCCCAATGAGGTATCGGCCTCCACGGCCTCAATATCCGCACGCGGAACCATAACATCACCAACATTTAATCGGTCGAATGATGCCACCTTAAACAACATTTCACGCTTGTTTTGGGAATAGGTGTCCTTGTCCGCCTGTTCAAGGGTTTCAATAATTTCTTGTGATTCTGAATCAATGGTTTTGCGTGCGATTACCGAACGCAAACGACCGAATAAACTTTTCTTCTCACTACTGCCATCATCAGAGCTTGGCATTATCAACCCCTATTAAATCCCCTTCATCAGTTTCATAAGGGTTATTAATTCCCAATTTGGATAAAATTTCAACCTCCAAGGCTTCCATTTCCTGCGCTTCATCATCTTCAATATGGTCAAAACCAATTAAATGAAGCACACCATGCACAATCATGTGCGCAATATGGTCTTTGAAAGCCTTGTTTTGGGCGATTGCCTCTCTTTGACAATAATCGTGGGCAATGGCGATATTGCCTAAAATATTATCATCCACCGATTCGAATGATAGAACATTTGTCGGTTTATCATGCCCGCGCCATAATTTATTTAATTCATGAATATGATCATCATTGCCTAGCAAAATATCAATATTACCAAACGGTGGCTCGAATTCATCCAAGACCGCATTCACAATTGCAATTGTAAAATTTTCGGTTTCGGTAAGGCTGGTTTCCCAAGCCGCATCTTCGATTAATATTTCAATACTCTGACCGTCGTCATTATCGTCATCTTTAGGCATTGGCATCGGCCTTTAATAATTCACCTGCCAATGAATTTAAACCAGCACCGACGGCTTTTACACGAACGGTTTTATTAATCATGCTTTCGTCACCATCAAAGAAAACCGATTGTTGCCATGGCGCCTTGCCAAGCATTTGCCCAATGTTACGACCCTTACCAGTAACCAAAACATCAACTTCTTGCCCGATTTTAGAGGCGTTGAAGCCTGTTTGTTGTTCGGCCAATAGTGCTTGTAACGCTTGAAGACGCTCATCCTTAATGTTTTCGGCAATTTGATACATCATTGCCGAAGCCGGCGTGCCAGGCCGGCGGGAGTATTTAAAGCTATAAGCACTGGCATATTTAATTTCGCGGACAAGCGCCATTGTTTCTTCAAAATCCTTGTCGCTTTCACCAGGGAAGCCCACAATAAAGTCAGACGCAATAGCAATATCAGGGCGCAGCTTACGAACCTGTGCAATGGTTTCGGCATAGGATTCAACCGTATGCTTGCGGTTCATTGCCTTTAAAACCTTGTTAGAACCCGCTTGCACTGGAAGGTGAAGATAGGGCATTAGTTTGGCAATGCTGCCATGTGCGGCAATTAAATCATCGCGCATATCACATGGATGGGAAGTTGTATAACGAATACGTTCAACGCCATTTAATTCGGCGATTTTTTCAATCAATTGTGCAAGACCAATATTATCGCCGCCATCATAGGCATTAACATTTTGCCCCAAAAGGATGATTTCTTTTACGCCATTATCAACAAGTGATTTTGCCTCATCCATAACTTTGGCAAAGGGGCGTGAAAATTCTTCACCCCGTGTATATGGCACAACACAGAAAGAACAAAATTTATCGCAACCTTCTTGAACCGATAAAAATGCCGAAGCGCCAGTGTTTCCACGCTTTATTGGTAATGCATCAAATTTATCGATTGCGTCAAATGATGTGTCCAAAACTTCACCCGATTTACGGGCGGCGCGGGCGATAAGTTCGGGTAAATGGTGGTAGGCCTGTGGGCCAACCACAAGTTCGACCACTGGCGCGCGGTTCATAATTTCCGCACCTTCTGCCTGCGCAACACAGCCAGCAACGGCAATCATCATATCGCCATTCCCTGCCTTTTGCTTTGCTTCTTTTTGCACTTTTAGGCGGCCAATTTCAGAATAGACTTTTTCCGTTGCCTTTTCGCGAATATGGCAAGTGTTCAAAACTACCAAATCGGCATCTTCTGGTTTTTCAACCGGTGCATAACCAAGCGGCGCAAGGACATCGACCATACGCTCACTGTCATAGACGTTCATTTGGCAACCATAGGATTGCACGAAAAGCCCTTTTTTGGCCTTTGTGTTTGTATTATTATTTTCTGACATAAACCTTTGTTGCCTTATTTATTTAAAGGCACCCCGTATAATTCAAGGCGGTGATCAACCAGCTTGTAGCCAAGTTTTTCCGCAATTTTTCGTTGCAGCTCTTCAATTTCTGGATCTGAAAATTCAAGAACTTTACCGCTTTGTAAATCGATTAAATGGTCGTGATGGTCGTCACCAATTTCTTCATAGCGCGAACGACCATTACGGAAATCGTGACGTTCAACAATCCCCGATTCTTCAAGCAAAGAGACAGTACGATAAACGGTGGCGATAGAAATCCCTTTATCGATTGCTGATGCGCGGCGATGTAATTCTTCGACATCTGGATGGTCTTTGGCGCTTGATAAAACGCGGGCAATGATGCGGCGCTGTTCTGTCATGCGCAGACCTTTTTCAGCGCAAAGTTTTTCGATTCTATCTTCCATCATGTGTTAAATCCGTAACGAATTGTGTTTCGCCCTAAATAACAGGCAACATCAGTATTTTACAAGTAATTATTTCAATTCAGCAACTCAAATTCATTGTAATTGCATCAACCAAACAATTATCACTGGTCTTATAATAGTCTTTACGGCGACCAATTTCAATAAAGCTAACTTTTTGGTATAATTTTATTGCGTTTTGGTTGTTTTCAGCGACTTCTAAGAACAGGTTTTTAATCCCTGTTTTTTTTAGTTCATTAATTGCATATTCAAGTAATTCTTTTCCATGACCCATGCCGCGCATTGTAGGCGCAACCCAAATCATAATTATTTCGGCTTCATCAAGCACTTTTTGTAAAAGGATAAATCCCGAATTTTCCAGCAAATAACAAATTTGATTTTCGTTACTTAATGCATTTTCAAAATCTTTTTTTTCCCAAGAATGTGCGGATGCGTCACTGGAAATAAGTGTTATAAGTGGGTCAATATCGTCCGCACTAATTTCCCTAATGGTTTGCAAATTTGCCCCCTTGCCATAAAACCGCATCAGCACCGCGCATATATTGCGGAATTGGTGGGCGTGTTTGCGGGTTTTGGTATTGCGCGATTTCACACAAGGTTAAGGGGTGAATAAAATCATCCGAGGTAATTCCAAATTCATTAGGAATTGCATGACCAACAAGGGTGAAGCCTTTATAATCATTAATTGCGGCAAAATCTTCAAAACGGGTTGGGGGCAATACCCAATCATCACCACTTTTTGCCGCCATAAACACACTTCCGGCGATATTGATTGCGCAAATTGTTTTGGGGTAGTTGCTTTGGGTAATGAATACCTCAAAACTATTTATGCCCAATAATTCGCAACCATAAGCAATTGCCAAACCCTTGGCAAATGCCAGACCAACCCGAACCCCAGTAAATGACCCCGGGCCGATTGTAACGGCAATTTTTTTAATATCAGAAGATTTTAATCCAGTTTGTAAAAGTGCATCTGATAACATTTGTGGCAAAATTTCCGCCTGATTAGACGGCGCGGGCATACATTGCTCATAATGAATTCCATCGCCAATAATGGCGATTGAGCAATGTTTCAGCGCCGTATCAATGCCAATTATTGCCATTAAATTTCCATCTCAATAGTTATTGGAACGTGGTCAGATGGCTTTACCCAACTACGGGCATGGGTGTGGATTTTATATGATTGCGGCACGAATTTATCGCCAATTACGTCGGAAACCCAAATATGATCAAGCCTGCGACCACGGTTATTTTTTGTCCAATCCGCCGAGCGATACGACCACCATGAATAAAGTTTTTCATCCATATTATGTGCGATGCGGGCAATATCTAAAAGACCACCATCAATACGCAATTTTTCCAAGGTTTCGGTTTCAATCGGTGTATGTGATACCACATCCAAAAGCGCTTTGTGTGACCATACATCATGCTCATGTGGGGCAATGTTTAGATCACCGACAACAATATATGGCGCTTGTTTTTGTTTATAAAACGCATCCATTTGCGCCAAAAAATCAAGCTTATGGGCAAATTTATCATTCTGCGTCACATCGGGAATATCGCCACCCGCCGGGACATAAAGATTGTGAATTATAATATCGCTGTCACCAATTTTTGCCGCCGCCACACGGGCGTGGTCATGCATGCAGAATTTTGGTTCTTCAACCTCTGTTAAAGGAATTTTTGAGGCAATCGCAACCCCGTGCCAACCCTTTTGCCCGCGAATTACAAAATGATTATAGCCCAAATCCTTTAAGACCTTGGATGGAAATTCGGCGGTTTGGCATTTGATTTCTTGAAGGCATAAAATATCGGGCGCAGCCTCATTGATAAAATCCGCAACGATTGGCGCGCGCAGGCGCACCGAATTAATGTTCCAAGTGGCAATTTTAATTTTTGTCATATGCCCCATCTAAAGATTTTAGACGGATTTGGCAAGTTTGCTATTCTTCGTCTGAAACGCTGGTTTCGTCACCAACTTCTATGCGCGGCTCTTCGTATTTCACATGCGATAGTTTTGCCAGTGCCGCTTTTTCCATGCGGTTGCGGGCAATGATGTTCAACGCCTCTAAAATTGTGCAGAAAATAATAACCGCATAAATATAGGTGCGTGAAATGTGGTGTCCCATACCGTCTGAAACCAAAATACCGCCGACAAATACCAAGAAGGCAAGGGCAAGCATTTTTGTGGTTGGGTGCTTTTCAACAAAATGTGAAACAATTGCGGTGGCATACATCATGATAACAACCGCAATTACAACCGCGCTTATCATAATTGGTAAATGGTTGGTCATACCAACGGCGGTGATGATTGAATCAATAGCAAAGACAACGTCAACCACGGCAATTTGTGCCACCACCATGAAAAAGGCGCTTTTGCCAGTGTTATTTTCGGCCTTTTCATGCTCCTCTTCGGGGTTTAGCATTTCCCAAATTTCAGCGCTGGCTTTGTAAATAAGGTATAGACCACCACCCAATAGAATTAGGTCGCGTTTTGAAAAGCCGTGTCCCAAAATACTAAACCAAACATCGGTAAGGCCGGCAAGCCAGGTTAAAAGCGTTAAAAGCGCAATCCGCAGAAACATTGCCAGAAATAGACCAATCTTACGCGCGGCGTCACGCGTCTCAATCGGTAGTTTTGAGGCCGCAATTGATACAAAGATCACATTGTCGATACCCAAAACAATTTCTAATGCCGTAAGGGTAAATAAAGAGACCCATCCCTCTACTGTATATACCCATGAGAAAAGCTCTGCCAATTTCTGCCCCGATAAATTTCGCTATTTTTTTAATTTTTTGCGACTTAGTTGTTGAAATAATTATGTTGTTGATTTGCAGCTTTTGAAAGAAAATGTCAAATGATGCACGGCAAAATCTGTCAAAACTATACCAAAGATGGGTTTTTTATTCGCCACTAAAGCTGACCTTTCGTTTTTCACGAAATGCCTTGACCCCTTCGACAAAGTCTTTGGTGCGCGATGCCGCGCATTGATAGTGACGCTCTGCCTGAAGGTGTTCAAAAAAGCCGTTATCAAGCGCATCCCAAGCAATTTTCCTAATATATCCCAATGATTTTGTTGGCCCATTTGCAATTTCATGGGCAATTTCATTCACATGCTTATCAAAATCATGCTTGCGGTAAACCCGTGTGAAAAGACCATTATCAAGCGCCTCTTTCGCGCCGACTTTATGCCCCATAAGCATCATTTCCATTGCCCGCACCCGACCAATTGCCCGTGCCAAAAGATATGCAGAACCACCATCGGGAACCAACGCAATATTTTTAAATGACTGCATAATATAGGTATCATCACGGGCAAGGATTAAATCACCCATTAACGCCACCGAACAACCAATACCCACAACCGCGCCTTTTAATGCAGTGATAATTGGCGTATCCATATTTCTTAATTGCTCAATCACTGGATTATAAGTGGTTTCAAGGATAAGCCCTAAATCACGATTATCATCTTCAAGGTCAAAGCCAGTATCAAGTAAATTTGCACCAGAGCAGAAGTTTTCTCCCTCTGATGAAATAACTACCACCCTTGCCATATTATCGGCATCTATCAATGCATCCAACAGCTCATTCGCCATGTTTTGCGATATAGCATTGAAGTTTTTGGGGCTGTTTAGATTTATGCGCGCAATATCATCTTCGACTTTGTAGGTAATTTCACTATAAACCATTTTTATCTCTTTTATTTTGCCGTGCATTTTTAATGTGCGCCGTTATAATTGTCACCAAGAAAAATAGGAAATAACACCTTTACGGGTTAGTTTATATCATTGTAGATATTATATAAATTTGTCTGGTCGCACCAGACTATGGCTAAAACAGCGCGTATAATAAGCAGGCTAATTGGTCAAATTTCCACCTTCCTCGCTTTGCTCGTCACTCAGAAATTTGGATAATTACGAAAATAAAACCCAAAAAACGTGGTTTCCGGTTTTTATTTGCATTTTTTCTGAATGATTTTCATTATTGGTACTTTAATTCTTAAGCTTACTTACTTATACTAACATTGTCTGGTCGCACCAGACTATGGCGATAAACGCGCATATAATAAGCAGGCTGGACCGGGGTGCGATTCCCCGCGGCTCCACCATTTTCCCAAATGCCACCTTCGGCACGCGGTGTTTTATGGGGCCGATATAGGATCGACAGATGTCTAAAAATGTTGCTTTTGCCCGCATGGGTTACGTTAAAAGCCCGTTTTTACAAATGCAAACGATAATTTTGCACAGGATTATGCTTTGGCTGCGTAAGCAGTTACGGTTAAATCCGACTAAGCCCTGACACTACGCGTCTCAGGCGGGGTTTGGTGGTTTTCCTGGCAACAGAAAAAACCACTACTTAATTAAAAAATTTGCGCGGCAAATTTTGCTCTTCGTTTTTACGGAAAACCGCTTCACACTTTTCCTAACTCATCGCGGTTATTGCCTTTATTGCATTTTTACTCAATAATAAGAAATGGCTACGATTTTTATAAAGAGCCTATTTTTCATTGAATTTACTAATTGCGGCTTCAAGAACTGTATCTTTATCGAAGTCTTTTTCATCAATAACATGGTTTTCGAATGTTACGTCAGGTAATACTCCGTTGCCTTCTAGGCGTCCATATCCTACTATTTTTACTTCGCAAACCGGTATGCTTTGGGTGTAATACGGCTCTAGTTGAAGTTTAATCGAGTTTAAAACAAGACCACTTGAACGACTTCCCATAACGATTGCTTGTTTTTGCTTTTGTAAAACCGCTGCAAACATTTCTGCTGCGCTAGAAGTTCTTGGCCCAATCAAAATAATAAGTTTATTATTGTATTTAAAATCAGTGTGCCTTGCTTTTACGTATTTAGCATCTTTCCTACACGCATTTTCATATAAAACAGTGTCATCTCTAACGAAATATGACAATAGCTCATTAAGATTATTACCTTTCCCGCCTACATTATTTCTTAAATCTATAATTAGCTTTGCATCGTCTTTATTTACTGACGACATGATTTTTGACGCTAATTTATCAATTACAAAATTATCAAAACGGATATATTTTATTCCGTTTCCTTTGTCGGAAACCAGTATTTCTTCATTTTGTATATTGTTCTTTATTTCCAATTTAATAGGTATAGCATCTTTTCCAAATAGTGCTTTGTAGTCATGTGGTTCTTGTTGGGCGTGTATTTTTGTGAGGAAATCTTTTGGAAGCTCGCTAAGAGTAAGCGGGATTAGTTTTCCAGAATAGAAAGATACTTTGTTTTCTTTGTCATTGTGTTTATCGTTCAATAATAAAACATGTCCTGGGCGAATACCCAAATTATAGGCATCAGAGCCATTAATAACATTACCGATTATAAAAACATTTCCATCAATCATTGGCTTTGCATAAATGCTTGCGCCTTTTACAGGTTTGTATTCAGGCGGTTTTGCAAGTCTATTAATTTTTTGAGTTGCAACCTGTGCCATCGTGTCGAGAAAGATTGGATCATTATTTGCGTCCGGTATTTTTGCCGGCAAAATTTTGTTATGTGATGAACCCAATTTATCTGCATCTTCTTGCATCAATGCCCCTAGTTTTATAAGATTGGTGGCTGCTGCTGCTTTTTTATGACCTTCAATGCAAGTTGCCTTCCAATTTACGCCACCAAAAGAGGCATCGTAATAATGTTCATTTATATTACTGCAAAATTGGTCATATATTTTCGTGAAAACTTGTGATTTTTGCTCAAGTGGGGCGTGTTCAATATCCTGTGCTTGGGAAATATTTGGCGATATGCAGTAAAAATAAACCAACAAAAATTTGGATAAAAATCTCAATTTATTCATACTATTGCCCCGCAGACGATATATTGAGATATAATATTTGCATCATAAAATTCCCGCGTCAATTGTAATTATATTAAATTCCCGAAATATTACTCTTGCAAAATATATCATATGATATTATATAAGACCTATCATATAGAAAAAAGGAATAAAAATATGAGATTTGGAAAAAAATTTGGATTTGGTCGCTGTGATGAAGATGATGGTTTTGGCCATCATCACAGATTTGCTTTTGGCGGACGGGGTCGTGGTCGCGGAATGTTTGGTGAAGGCGGCCCGTTTGGACAAGGCTTCGGTCGTGGTTTTGGTGGCCCAGACATGGGGCGGATGCGTGGAAAGCTTCTAAGTTCGGAAGAAGTGCATCTTATAATTCTTGAGCTAATGAGCGAAACCGAAATCTATGGCTATGAAATTATGAAAGCGATTGAGGCCATGACATCCGGCGTTTACACCCCATCACCTGGCATGATTTACCCGCTTTTAAATTACATAACCGAATTAGGTCATGCAACATCAGAAGCAGATGGCAATCGCAAACGCTTTAAAATTACCGCAGAAGGTAGGCAATTCCTTGATGAAAATCGTGAACAGCTTGCAACAATATTGGAGAAAGTCAAAAAATTCTCTGAACGTTTTGCAACCATGAACAGCCGTTTTAATGAGGATGAATCAGCAGAAGAGGCATGGGGTCGTGAAGATGGCGGGCGGCACAATTTTGATATGCGCCGTGAATTTCACGAAATACGCCATCAATTGCGCAAAGCATTATTTTCAAAACGTATGGCCTCTAATGAAGAGAAAAAGCGCGTCATTGAAATTTTACGCCGCGCAATTGATGAAATAACAGGCGAATAAAATGAGCATTTTTATAAATCGCATTCGACACGACATTAAAAAACGCACGTTGACGGTTCGTGAAAATCAAATGCTGACGCCTAATATGCGTCGTGTGGTGCTGTCGGGTGGTGATTTGGCAAATTTTGTTTCAATATCACCCGATGATCACATAAAATTATTTTTCAAAACTGAAAATGGTTTTGAATTGCGTGATTATACGCCGCGCGCATTCAACAAAGAAACCCAAGAATTGGTGATTGATTTCGCGCTTCACGAAAATGGAATCGCAACCGATTGGGTGCGTAATGCAAAATCTGGCGATACTATTGAAATTGGCGGGCCGCGCGGTTCGCTAATTATTGAAGGTGCGGAGTGGTGGGTTTTGATTGGCGACGAAACCGCCATTCCCGCCATTGCTCGCCGCCTCGAAGAATTGCCAAAAGGCACGAATGTTACCGCAATTATCGCAGTAACCAACCCCGATGAACGGCAAGAGTTTAAAACCAATGCCAATTTAAAACTAAAATGGACTATCCGCCCCGAAAGTGAAAAGACAAATCCAGATGAATTACTATTTGCCCTTGAAAATACAAATTTTCCTGAAGGCGAAGGTTATGTATGGGTTGCGTGTGAAGCCCATGTTACACGTAAAATTCGTGAATATCTTTTAACCACGCGCAACCACCCGCCCAAAAACCTAAAAGCCAGTGGTTATTGGGTTAAAGGGCAAATGGGTGCGCATGAAAAATTTGAATAATTAGCCTAATTCGTCAAAAACTTCTTTTGCCGCAAAAATGGCGTTTAATGCTTTTGGAAAACCGCAATAAAGCGCCATTTGTATAAAAACCTCGATAATTTCTTGGCGTGTGATGCCGATATTAAGGCTGGCGGCAATATGGACTTTTAATTGCGGAATTGTCCCCAAGGCACAAAGTGCCGAAATAGTGGCAATTTCGCGGGCGCGTATTTCAAGCCCGCTTCGGGCATAAATTTCACCAAAGCCAAAACCAATAACATATTGCGCCATATCGGGCGCAATATCTTTTAGGGCGTCAATAACCCTTTGCCCCTGTTCGCCATCAATTTTGGCAAGGTTTTCACACCCGATCGCAAAGCGTTGTTCAAGAGTTTGGTTGGGGTTTATGTTGGTTGTCATCATCTATATCCTTTTCAATTTGGCGATAGATGGTGATTTTGGTTTTTAGGGCGTTGATATTATCTTTTAGGCGCTTTTGCTCTTCCAATAATTCTTGCAAATGGTTTTCCAAAAGTTCGCGGCGCAATGCGGCGGTTTTATTGCCCATGGCGCGCAGCTTGGCATATTCAACTTGTTTCTTAAGCGGCATATCGGTTTCTTTAAGCCGCGCCAAAAAGCCAAGCCATTGCATAATTGCGGGGTCATAAACCCGATGCCCGCCACCGTCCCGCAAGGGTTTTTCAAGCAAGCCAATCTTTTCATAGAAACGCAAAGTATCTATTGAAAGCCCGCATTTTTTCGATAATTCACCAATTTTCATAATTACCCATATCACGAAATCTATCGTGATAATATCATCTAAATGCTGGAGTATGCTCTAGGTCAAGGGTGTTTATTGGGTATGATGTTTTTTATTTCATGGGGTTTTTGAAATTTCCTGAACGGCACGTTCAAGGATTTCATCACGCCCTTGTTTTATCCCTTCGAGAGTTGGGTGAACGATTATATCAGGTGCAACCCCAACCCCTTCGATAGGTTGTTTGTTGGCATCGAGATAATCCATAACTGCGATCTGTTGTTTACTACCGTCTGTCAAAATATAAGTTTTCGAATCTAAAAGACGTCCGCCAGTGGTTTCACCAATTACAAGTCCACGCTTTGTGTTTTTAATCGCGCTTGCCATAACTTCTGCACCGCTTGAAGAATTTGGTCCTGTAAGCACAATTATATTATTATTGTCTGGTTTTGAAAATATCGATGTTTTTATGGGGTAAGTATTTTTATTATTTTTTTTATAGCCAATAATAATATTTGATTTCATCAAACTGTTTAAAAGCCTTTTGACATTATTTTCACGCCCGCCATGGTTATAGCGCATATCAAGTATGATATTTTTATCTGTTTCTTTTATAGCTTTTGCGGCTTGTTTGCTAATTTCATTATCCAGAAAACTATCAAATCTTAAATACAAAATATTATTTGGCAATTCACGCCGGAATAGACCATTTAATTCTGGGTATTGTTGTATGATAAATTTTACTTTTATGGCGCGTGTGCCAAATATCCCATATTTCCCGATATTATTATATTCTTGAATTGATATTGGCGTCCTAACATCCGGTGAAAAATATTCTTTTGGAATTATGTAGCCATATTGAACTGGAATGTTTTTACCGTCTTTATTTTTCATAGGTGAGGCGATTTTACCGAAAAACACCCAATTTTGTTTCAAATTATCTTTTGCTTCTGATTTAAAACCAGGAATTTCATAAATGAATTCGAAATTATGGTTTTTGATATTAGCTGTGGTCGTATGAATTCCTGTTACATCTATGGCATCGCTAAATTCTGCTATCATGCGTTCAACATTTTTTGCCGCTTCATCACTTGATTTTGGTAATTCATGGGGCGAATTTCTATCTACAAGAAGTATCTCATTATGTGACTTGCCGAGTTGCGACAATGCATTACGCATAGCAATATTTAAAATGAGCGGGTTCGGCGAATTTTGCGCATCTTTTCGCCAATAGTTGCAAATTTTATTCCAATCATTCCCACCGAACGTTTGGTCGTAATAATGTTTGCGCATGTTTTGACAGAACTCATCATATAATATTAGATTTTGTTCTTGGTGAGTGGCTTTATAAAATTTATTTTGCTTAATTAAAAATGGAATAAATAAAGCTAGGAATACCATAATGGCTATTCCTGCTAAAGCTAAAATACCTTTTAAAAAAATCTTCAATGTTCTCTACCGTCAATACGCATAACGCGAAGAATCTAAATATTCAACCTCTGTATATTGACTTGTTGCAAAGTAAAAGCCCAAGCATTGCTTGGGCTTTTGAATATTAAATTGTGACACTGGCGTGAGTTACATTATTCAGCCGGTGTTGGTGCCGGATCGCCGCCTTTGGAAACGGTTGGAACGGTTGGTGTTACATCACGACCGTCATCATTATCCTTGTCCTCGCGAATTGGCTTTATGCCTTTGATGATGTCTTTTAATTCTTCACCAGAAAGGGTTTCATATTCCAACAAGCCTTTGGCAACGGATTCCAAATCTTCACGGCGCTCGGTTAGGATGCGTGTGGCTTCTTGATAGCCCCAATCAACCAAACGGCGAACTTCGGCATCAATGATTTGTGCGGTGGCTTCAGAGATATTTTGGGTTCGCGAAACACTGTGACCCAAGAAAACCTCTTCTTGATTTTCGCCATATGCAACTTTGCCAAGTTTGTCAGAAAAGCCCCAACGGGTTACCATGTTTTTGGCAAGCCTTGTCCCAGCCTCGATATCAGAGCTTGCGCCCGATGTGATGGCATCCTTGCCGAATACTAATTCTTCGGCAACGCGACCACCCATGATAACGGCAAGCCTGCTCATCATTTGTTGATAAGAGAATGATAATTTATCCGATTCTGGCAATTGCATAACCATACCAAGAGCGCGACCACGTGGAATAATGGTTGCTTTATGCACAGGGTCGGTGTTTGGCACGGTCAAGGCAACAAGTGCGTGACCACCTTCATGATATGCCGTAAGTTTCTTTTCATCCTGCGACATTGCCATGGTTTTGCGTTCAACGCCCATCATGACTTTATCTTTGGCATCTTCAAATTCTTTCATGGTTACAAGGCGCATTCCACGGCGTGCCGCCAATAATGCCGCCTCATTAACAAGGTTCATAAGATCCGCACCCGAAAAGCCCGGCGTGCCGCGTGCAATAACCTTGGCATCAACATCGGATGCAAGTGGGGTTTTGCGCATATGAACTTTAAGGATTTTTTCGCGACCATTAATATCAGGCAAACCAACCACAACTTGGCGGTCAAAACGACCTGGACGAAGTAGTGCGGGGTCAAGAACGTCTGGGCGGTTGGTGGCGGCAATGATGATAATACCTTCATTGGCCTCAAAACCATCCATCTCAACAAGTAATTGGTTTAGGGTTTGTTCGCGTTCGTCATTTCCGCCGCCAAGCCCTGCGCCACGGTGGCGACCAACGGCATCAATCTCGTCGATGAAAATGATACATGGCGCGTTTTTCTTGGCTTGTTCAAACATATCGCGGACGCGGGATGCACCCACACCAACAAACATTTCAACAAAATCAGAACCCGAAATGGTAAAGAATGGCACGTTTGCCTCACCCGCAACTGCACGTGCGGTTAATGTCTTACCAGTACCAGGAGGGCCAACAAGCAATGCGCCTTTTGGAATTTTACCACCAAGGCGTTGGAATTTTTGTGGATCTTTTAGGAAATCTACGATTTCTTGTAACTCTTCGCGGGCCTCATCAATACCGGCCACATCTTCAAATGTTACACGACCTTTGGCTTCGTTTAAAAGTTTGGCTTTTGATTTACCAAAGCCCATCGCGCCGCCACCTTTACCGCCTGACATTTGGCGCATAACCAAAAACCAAAGCCCAAGCATAAGCAACAATGGCAATAAATTGCCTAAAATGGTCATTAGGAATGATGGGCGACCTGGCTCATCTTCAATTGAAACCTGAACCCCAGCTTTTAAAAGCATATCAGATGCCGAATCCTTGCTTGGTGCAACACTTACATAGGGGGAGCCATCTTTCTTTTCGCCATGCACCTTATCGCCGGAAATAGTGGCGTCTTTAATTTGCCCACCATTAACTTCGGCAACAAAAGTTGAATAAGGTAAAGCGGTTGCCGCCTGTGGCTGGGCAACGGGATGCTTATTCAGCGAGAAAATCGTTATAAATACAAGGACAAAAAATCCCCAAATTGCAAGATCGCGTATCTTCATTTCAAACCTTCTAGAGCATCGTGAAGTTAATCGGAGTTGATTAACGTCTCGCACGATGCGACAAAATAAAGGATCTAGCCCTTTTTCATTTAGTGGAAACTAAATGAAAAAATAGCTAGGTGGCAAACCCATTTAGCAATTTCTAATGTTTTGCCAGACATATATAAATAGTCCCAAATTCACAAGTTAAAAGGGGCTTTGGCAAATTATTGCACAAAATATGCTATAATTATGCTTAAGAAAATGGGACAATATTGCACATTACCATTGCTTTTTGAATAAGACTTTTGGCTTCAAAGGTTTTTTGTGGTGTTATATCAGGGTTTTGGTTCTGATTTTTCCTTATTCCTTCACGGGAAATAATCACCAAAGCTTTGCGAATTTTGATGGTGAAATGGTGCAAATTAACCCCTTTAAAGTCGGGGTCTAATTTATCAATTAGGTCGGCAATTTTTTTTCTTTGTGGTGGGTAATGGCTATTGCCCATAATTTGTAACAACTTGCTAATAATGAAAATTTGCATTTCATTGCTATGCCACCGCAGATCTTTTAGGCTTATTAAAACATAATCAGGTAAAACTCTAACGTTGCCGGCAATAAAGGCAAAGCATATGATTTCATAATAATCCCGAATTTTTTGGCACTGATTTGCGATAGACAACAGTTTTTTATTATCAATATTATTATTCAAAAGCCATTTACGTAGCTTTACACGCGAAAATAAAAGGCTTTCATTGGCCGGGTCGTCATAATATTCGATATGATGCTCAAGGCAGATTTTGCGTAAATCATCGCGCGTAAAATCAAGTACGGGACGTAACAAATGCCCAACCTGCCCTTTATACTCATAAAGTTTAATTTCGCGCATCGCACCAAGCCCAAAAATATCGGATTTACGCAGCATGCGAAACAAGATGGTTTCAATATTATCGCCATAATTATGGGCCAATAAAATATTATTAGAACCGATTTCATAAGCCGCTTGTTTTAATAATTCATAACGGAAATTACGGGCATTTTCCTGTAATGAGTTTTCAATTTTATTGGTGATTTTCAAGATTTTGGCATCAAATCCAAGACGGCGCGCCAAAACCAATGCCACTTGGGCAACTGTAAAAGAATTTTGCGCAATATTATGATCAATGATTATGGGATGGATTTTGGCATTAAATTCACGTGCAAATGGGGTTTTTAACCATTCGTGGCAAATATAAAGAAGAGCCGAAGAATCACCACCACCAGACAATCCAAGGACAAATTCTGCCCCGAATTCCCGCGACCACGCATTCAGTTTGTCGAAAATACCCTTAAATACAATATTATCACTGCCCATAAGTGCGTATTAGACCAAAGGTAGCCATTAAACAATTAGGAATTATCCAAAAACAGAAAATTCAATAAATTGACAATGTTATGGACAAGGTGCCTTTGCCATTTCGGCATCTGCGCGCGCTTTTAAGATTGCAGATGGGTTGGGTGCGCGGCGTTTATATTCGTTTAACGCCTTACAACGTTGACCATTATCACCCAATTCGCGGAATGCACCAGCAATGCGCACCAAAACATCGGGAACTTTTGGCCCCGTTGGTGCTTTGTTTAAATATGCAACATAGGCTTGTGCTGCGGGCGCCCATGCCTGTTGCACATAACGGGTTTCACCCAATAGCCAGAATGCCTCGGGCGCATTGGCATCATCGGCATGATTATCAGTGAAATCGGTTAAAATGGCTTCGGCATTTTGATATTCACCGGCTTGAATTTTTGTTTTTGCGCTCTGTAATACTTTGTTTGCATCAAATACCGCAGGTTTTGCCACCATAGAAACCGAAGGCGAGGCAGCAGTAGCTGGTGAGGCAGTGCTTGAAGCGGGTGGATTAACGCTTGTCGCCTGATTATTGGCTACCTGATTATTGGCCACTTGATTATTGATTTGTGTGGCTGGCTGCATATCGGCTTGCGGTGCGGCTACGGGTGCATCAATGGGCTGTGGCGTCACTTCCGGCACGGCAACATTGGACGGAGCAACATTTTCGGTTGTTGCCTTGCGCTGTTCTAATTCACCTTTAAGGGCAGAATTTTGTGCTTCCAAAATTTCCACACGATTGGTTAGGTCGCGTATTTGTGCTTCAAGTGCATCAAGGCGAACCAAGGCACGTGATGCCTCGGTCTCCTTAATGCCTTGTGCGCTTGCCACCAGCGGCGCAGATAGTGCGCCAAGGCACACACCCGCCATTATCAGTGATTTTCCAATTAGTTTTGCCATATCAAGCCCTGATAATATCCGTCCCGAATTAATGAATAAATCTAATTTTGCTGTGCCGCAGTGTGGGCATTACGATTTTTTGCCCAACCATCGGCATTGGAACGTTCGTCAATCGGACGCTCTTTGCCATATGAAACGGTATCGATTTGATTTGAATTAATACCTAATGAAACCAAATAGTCTTTAACCGCACCGGCACGACGTGCACCAAGGGCAAGGTTATATTCGCGGGTTCCACGTTCATCGGCATTGCCATCAACCAAAACTTTTACTTTTGGATATTTTTGCAAAACTTTTGCTTGTTTTGACAAAATTGCTCTTGCCTCGGCAGAAAGTGTATATGAATCGGTGTCGAAATATACGCGCTCTCCGGCGATTACGATTTCATTATTAACCTTGGCAACCAATTCCGCAGATGCCGAATAGCCACTATTCATATCGCTATCAGTCGGGGCGGTAATTGGGGCAGATGTCACGGAATTTGCTTCTGAAGTGATTGGTGCGGCAACAACCGCACTGTCGTTAGTTTTTGGTTTGGTCGCACAAGCGCCCAAAGCCGTCAAAAGGGCAAGACTTAGGATTGTTAGCTTTTTGGTTTCCAGTATTTTCATCACAAAATTCCTTTTGATAATTACATTCTAATTCAATGGTGACCATGCGGGGTCTGAACCCGATGCCGAAAAAGATAATTTCCGAAGGTTTGCGCCGGAAATATCAATTGTCCAAAGGCTTGGGTTTTGCCCCGGGCCTTCTTCACGTTGAAACACAATTGCCCGCCCATTCGGGCTAAAGCTTGGGCCTTCGACTAAATAAGCAGAAGTTAAAAGATGTTCATTACCGCCATTTGCATCCATGATGCCAATATAAAATCTGCCGTCAACATATTTCGTAAAAGCAATTAGACTTCCACTGGGTGAAAATACTGGCGTTGAATATTGTCCGCGCCCGAAAGAAAGGCGTTTTTCATTGCTACCATCCGCATTCATTATATAAATTTGCGGGCTGCCAGAGCGGTCGGAAGTAAATACAACTTTGTCCATGCCTTCGGAAAAAGACGGAGAGGTATCAATTGACGGATTTTGTGTAAGCTGGCGTAAACTACCGGTGCGCAGGTTTTTAACGTAAATATCGGTATTGCCACCTTTATCAATTGAATAAATCACGCTTTTACCATCGGGCGAAAAGCGCGGCGCAAAAACAAGATTGGATACACCCGAAACCATTTCTTTACGACCAGTTTCGATATCAAGAACCCAAATCCGCAAACCCCTGTCAGAAAGTGCGGTATAAACCACCTGTTTGCCGTCTCTTGAGAAACGTGGGTTCAAAATCTGCTCACTGCCATCTGTTAAATAGCTTGGGTTTGCGCCGTCCTGATCCATTAAGGCAAGGCGCTTAATACGTTTGGTTTTTGGCCCTGATTCGGCAACAAATATCACGCGGCTATCAAACATGCCGCCCGTTCCGGTAAGGCGATTGTAAATTGCATCAGATATTTTATGCGCAATCCGGCGCCAGTTTTCTTGTGCCGATGAAAACTCCAGACCCAAAACCTGGCTTTCGCCATAAATATCCCATAGGCGAAATTCAACACGAATTTTATTGCCGATTGCCTGTGACTTACCAACTACAAGCCCTTGTGATGAAATATAACGCCAATCTGAAAATTTTGGTGTCAAATTTACGTCATTGTTTTTAGCAATAAAGGTTGCGGGATCTTGAACTGTAAATAGGCCAGAGCGGTCAAGGTCTTCGCGCACCACGCGGGCAATATTTTCACCCATTGGCCCAGAAAAATTGGTGATTGCAATCGGTTTTGGTTGTTTAAAGCCTTCGTTAATATCAATCACAAGGTCTTTTTTTTCTGTCGGCGGGGCGGTTGTGGCATTAACCTGTGCATATGCATTTGACGAAACGCCAAAACAAAGCGCGCCCAAAAGCATCGCAAACGTTGTTTTAAGAATTTTATCGTTTTTAAGCATCAGGTTTTCCCTTTTAAAGCTATTAATTCGCAAGAATGACATTTTTTAGGCAATAAAATTAATTCCTGCTTATTTTAATTGTTTTGTGTTAAACTGCATTGTGTTTATATTGCCCCATTCATTGAAACGATTGGCGGGCAGGTTAAATGGCGAACAGTCTCGAATAGCCTTTAGGGCATTATCAATGGCAATTTTTTGGGCGGTATTTGCGCCAATTCCATTCGGCGAAATTAACTTAGTTGATGATACCGAACCATTTTGATTAAATTTAATGGCAATTACAACGGTGACTGCTGCCCCGCCGCCTACTGGTTCGGCCCAACATCGTTTCATTTGTGACGTTATTTGTGCCCGTAAATCATTTGCAAGCTTACCGCCCGATGATGAAACACTGCTAGCAGATGACCCTAAATTCGGTGCTTTGCGCCCTTTGGCATCAACGCCACTTGCGCTTTTCATGGCTGCGGAAAGGTCAAATTCTGCACCAAATGGCGCACTGCTTGGCTTGGACTGTGGTGTTGCTTTACTAAGTTGTTTTTGTGCGTTGTTGGTGGCTCTTTGAATTGGCGCGGGAGCAGGTGATTGTGGTGTTGGTTTGGTTATTTGTTTTGCCGCCGTAGTTGATGGTGCGGGCGTTGGTTGCGTTGTAGGTTGTGGTATGGGCTTTGCGGCGGGTTGCACTTGTTGCGGTGCGGTTTCCATCTGTGCGGGCGGTTGAATTGGTTCGGCTGTTGGCGGTGGTGGTAAAGGAATATTATTGCCATCTGGGTTGCCGCTATCGATTTTTGAATCTGCCTTGGTTTCCAATGATGAAATAACGGCATCACTATTGGCATCGGTTACAATATCAACCGTAATTGCAGGTGGTTCGATTTTAAATGGTCTTGCCTGCCACATAAAAATTAACGCAAGCACAAATAGGGCATGTAGCCCAAAAGAAGAAATAACTGCGGCTGAGAATCTGCCTTTCATAATACTTCCGCTTTTTAAACCTTATTTTGTGCCGTCAGCTTTTGCGCCGTCATTTTTTGATGTTGGGTCAGTAACAAGCCCAAGATTACGGTATCCAGCGGCATTAATAGTCGCCATAACCTGCATCACAATTCCATATTGTGAGGTGGAATCACCGCGAATAAAAATTCGGCGCTCAAAATCATTTTTGGTAATTGCGTTAAGGCGGGGCAAGACCTCCTGCACAGAAACAGGATCTTGTTGCAAATAAATTTGCCCATTGTTCAGGATGGTAATGCTTACCGGCTCTTGTTCATTCGGAAGGGATTTAGCATCAGTTTTTGGCAAATCCACAGGCACGCCAACCGTCAACAGCGGTGCGGCAACCATAAAGATAATTAAAAGCACAAGGGTTACGTCCACAAATGGCGTAACGTTAATTTCGCCCATAAGGCGCCTGCCGCGCCGTGCCTTTCTGCGTCCTGCTGCGATTGCCATTATTGCCCCCCATCGGTAAGGCGACGTGACGCGCGGGCAATGATTTCATCACAAAGGGTTTCAACGCGCCCTGCATAACGGTCAATCCCGCCTGTTAGCCAGTTGTAAAATACGACCGCAGGAATCGCGGCAAACAAACCCATTGCGGTGGCAAACAATGCCTCGGCAATACCAGGGGCAACGACCGCAAGGTTGGTGTCATGCGATGCAGCGATTGACCGGAATGAGTTCATAATACCCCAAACCGTACCAAAAAGACCAACAAATGTTGCCGCAGAACCAATGGTGGCAAGAATGCCAAGACCCTTGTCGGCGCGTGCTAATTCACGGCTAGTTTGTGCCTGCATAATTCTTTGCATACGCTCAATAGTAAGGGTGATTAACCCGTCACTAAGGCCTCCACCTTTTTTTGCAATTCGTGCCTCTTGCAAACCAATTGCCATAATTCGAGCAGTGGCATCACCAGAGCGGGCGGCATCTTCGATAATCGCGTCAGAACGTGTATCGCCCAATGCTTGTTCAACAAATCTAGCACCTTTTTCGAGTTTTTTAAGTTGGAAAAATTTGTCAATTGTAACCGCCCATGACAAAACCGAAGTCAAGCCAAGACCAATCATTACGATTTTAACGATAATATCCGCCTTTAAGAACAATTCCACAAAAGAGAATTGATTTATTGCTTCTTGAGCCTCCATGCCAATGCCTCATATATTTAAAATTTAGCGCACTTTAAAATCTGAATTTGGCGCGTTTGTGGCAACCATGGTTAATATTCGGTTTCCATATGGTTAATTTTCGTTGCAAATTAAGAATTAATTGCATTAATCTTATTTTATATTGTGATTAAATATCACTTTTTTGCCTTGCGCGGAAAATTAATTGTGCTTAACCTTCATTATAAGAAAATTTTTCCAAAAACCTTAATTGGGGATCTGATAAATATGCAAATTACAAGACGTGATGCTTTGGCGGGTGCTTCGACACTTGCGTTTTCAACAGTTTTTGGGGCATCGGCATTTGCCGCAACCACGGGTTATAAAACCATCAATGCACTTACGGATAAAATCGCGAATGATATGTTGCGCGATTCACCGGAAACCTGCACATCTTTTGCGCTTGATCCAAAATTGGTTGGTGGGCCATATGTCGGCAAAGTAAGCGATTTATCAATGGCGGCCGGTAAAAAACGCAATCAGATGGTTGCTGGCTGGATAAAAGAATTAAAAGCATTCCCAACCAAGGGGCTTTCTGAAAATGATAAATTAACCCGTGAAATCGCACTTTCTGCCGCAAATTATGCACATGCGGCGGCTAAATTTGGTTATGGCGATGCGGGATATGGTTCTCCAAACCCTTATACTGTTTCACAGCTTACTGGGGCATATGTTGGTTTCCCAGATTTTATGGCATCACAACATGCAATTAAAACCAAAGAAGATGCCGATGGTTGGATTTCGCGTTTGAATGGCTTTGCAACCCAATTAAAAGATAATATCGTAACCGTAAAAGCTGATGCCGCAAAAGGTGTTATTCCGCCTGATTTTATTATTGATACCACATTGGTACAGCTTAAATCATTTACTGATATTGAGCCAAAAAAATCAGTGCTTGTGACCTCTTTGGTTGAAAAAGCCAATGCCGCCAAGCTTGATGGCATGACATATGGCATGACAGCAACCGAAATTGTAAAAGAGAAAATCTATCCGCAATATGCGGCGTTAATTGCGCTCTTTACCGATTTGCGTAAAAAGGCGACCCACGACGCCGGTGTATGGAGATTGCCAAAGGGCGATGATTATTACAAAGTCGCACTTGCATATTGGACAACCACCAACAAAACCCCTGATGAGGTTCATGAGACCGGTAAAAAGCTTGTAACCGAGCTGCAAAAGCAAATGGACGCATCATTTAAAGAAATCGGTTATACCGAAGGCACAATCGCCGAACGTATGCAAAAATTATATAAAGATCCGCAATATCTTTATCCTAATGATGATGCCGGTCGCGCAAAATTATTGTCCGATATTAATGGCATGGTAAAGGCGATTTATGACAAATTACCGCTTGCCTTTGCAACCCTTCCTAAGGCAGGTCTCGAAGTAAAACGCGTTCCGCCATATACAGAAGCCGGCGCCCCAGGTGGTTATTATAATTCTCCTGCTCCTGATGGCTCACGCCCAGGTGCTTATTATATCAATTTACGTGATACTGCTGCCTATCCGCGTTGGACGTTGCCAACATTGACTTATCACGAAGGTGTCCCTGGCCACCATTTGCAAATTTCATTGGCACAAGAAGCAAAAGGTCTTCCATTCCTACGCTCTAAAATGCTGTGGTTTGGTGCATATGGTGAAGGTTGGGCGCTTTATTCTGAAACCTTGGCCGATGAATTGGGCATGTATAAAAATGACCCTGCGGGTCGTATTGGTTATTTGCAATCCATGGCATTCCGTGCATCACGCCTTGTATGCGACACGGGCATGCACGCGAAAAAATGGTCAAAAGAACAGGCAATTGATTATATGCACCAAGCAACTGGTGATACAATCGAATCCATCACCACTGAGATTGAGCGTTATTGCGTATGGCCGGGTCAGGCATGCTGCTATATGGTTGGTCGTATTAAAATTATGGAATTGCGCGAAAAAGCCAAGGCGCAATTGGGCGATAAATTTGATATTAAAGCCTTCCATGACAAAGTCTTGCTTGAAGGGCCAATGCCATTAGACGTTCTTGAAAGTGTGATTGATGATTGGATTAAATCAGTAAAAGCATAATTTAATGCCCCGTCTGTTTAATGATGAATAGGCGGGGCTATATTATTTTTTCACTTTCATCTTGTGCCGCCTTCCAACCGATTGCGGCACTATTTATTTTCTTTTTGCCTGCTTCGGTTAGCATAAGGACACGTTTTCTTGCGTCGTCTTTATCGGCGTGTGATAATAACAAACCATCGCGCACCAATGGATTAAGTCCACGAGATAACGCCGATTGATTAAGGTCAAGAAAATCTGCAAGTTCTTGTACAGAGATTTCTTTTTTTACGAGTATTGTGGTCATTATCCCAAACTGTGTAACGGTTAAGCCATATTTACTTAGCTTATCGTCATAAAGCCTAGTTATTTGGCGCGCCTTTTTTCTTATCGCCAAGCAGTGGCAAGAGCCAGTCATGGCTTCTTTAAGCTCTTTATTGAGTTTTATTTTATGGTCATTTTCCATGCTTTTCACAATGAATTATATACATGCAATTATGATATTGACAATATAGTCATATGCATACAACATATATATGTATATGACTATAAAGGATGAATTATGGGACAATATCAATTTCCAGTTGGGCTGACCGAACATTCACAACGCTTGTCCATGACGGGCATGGAATTTGTGGGGGCAATGGGTGATAAAACTTTGCCAATGCCGCCAATGGCGGGCGTTTTGCCGATTATTCCACATTCGTTCGAGCTTGGGTTCGTGGAATTTAGGGCAACTTCAGAGGAACGTTTTGCAAACCCAATGCACACGACACATGGTGGTTGGTCATTATCAATGATTGACACAGCCACCGCAATGGCGGCCTATACAACACTAAAAAAAGGTGAAAGCCTTGTAACATTAGATACTTCGGGAAAATTTATAAGACCAATAACCCCCATGCTTGGTGAATTGCGTATAATTGGCAAGGTCATTAGTCGCGGCAGGACAATCATAACAATTGAGGGTCGCATAGAAGATTTAAACGGCAAACTTTATGTCCACGGCAATTCATCTTGCCAAATAATATCCTAATTAAAAATTGCTTTCAGATAAAAGTTCTTGATTTGTTCATAATTTAGCGCCATGATTACGTCATGAGTTTTGTGCGTGCAATTACAATTATCGGCATTGACCCCGGTCTTAATCATACCGGCTGGGGCATTGTGAAAAGTGTGAATAATAAAATCTCTTGGGTGGCACATGGCGTCATTTCACCACCTTCTAAAATGCCACTTGCCAGCCGTCTGGGAACAATTGGTAATGCAATCAACGAAATAATTGATGCCTATAATCCCGATGAGGCGGCGGTTGAAGAAACCTTTGTTGCCAATTCCAACAAGTCATCTTTGCTATTAGGTCATGCGCGCGGTGCGGCAATTGCCGCCCTTGCAATGCGTAATCTTGATGTTGCCGAATATGCGACGCGCCTTGTTAAAAAAGCGGTGGTTGGCACGGGAACGGCGGAAAAAGAGCAGGTGGTTTTCATGGTAAAACGCCTTTTGCCCAATGCCGTTTCAGAAAATAAAGAAAAAATGGATTCGTACGATGCTTTGGCGGTGGCAATTTGTCATTCGTCGATGCGCAATAATTTACGATTAATAGGTGCAAAATGATTGGTTCACTAAAAGGCATGGTTGCCGGGCTTTATGATGATCGCGCAATTATTGAGGTGGGTGGTGTTGGCTATCTCGTTTTTTTAGGAACGGCATCATTGGCGCGTCTTAAAAATGGTGATGCGGTGCAATTATTCATTGAAACCTATGTTCGCGAAGATGCGCTAAAACTTTTTGGCTTTTTTAGCGATGTTGAACGCGCGTGGTTTGTTCGCCTGCAAGAAGTTTCGGGTGTGGGTGCAAAGGTTGCGCTTGCAATACTTGATATTTTATCACCATCACAGATTATTCAGGCGGTTGAAATTGGTGACAAAGGTATGGTTGGGCGTGCTTCTGGGGTTGGTCCAAAACTTGCGCAACGTATCGTCACCGAATTAAAGGGGCGCCCAATGCCAGCAACGCTTTATGGTGCTAAATCAGAAGCAATCACAAGCGCCTATACCCCACCATCCGAAGAAATCCAGACCGAAGAAATAAGACGTGATGCCTTGGGCGATATGACGCTTAGGAATAGTGCAATTTCCGCTTTGCAAAATTTGGGAATTGGGCAATCTGATGCCATGAATGCGGTGGCGCATGCCTATCAAAAATTCGAAACCGACCCTGAACTTAATGCACTCGTGAAACAGGCACTTAAAGAGCTTAAATCGTGACAGAATATGATAACCGAATTTTAAATTCTGAACGTGCAACTGGTGAGGGGCATGACCGCGCACTGCGCCCCAGTGGTTTTGACGAATTTGTTGGGCAAAAGGATTTAACCGAAAATCTAAAGGTTTTTGTAAAAGCGGCTTCATCACGCAAAGACGCGCTTGATCACCTCTTGCTTTTTGGCCCACCTGGTCTTGGTAAAACCACACTGGCGCAAATTGTGGCGCGTGAAATGGGGGTTGGCTTTAAATCAACTTCGGGGCCGGTAATTGCCAAGGCAGGGGATTTGGCGGCACTTTTGACCAATCTTGAACCCAATGATGTTTTATTTATTGATGAGATTCACCGTCTTCCCGCGAATGTTGAGGAAATTCTTTATCCCGCCATGGAGGATTATGCCCTTGATTTGGTGATTGGTGAAGGGCCATCGGCGCGTTCAATCCGCATTGATTTATCGCCTTTTACTTTGGTGGGGGCAACCACACGTTCGGGGCTTTTATCAAGTCCGTTACGCGATAGGTTTGGTATTGTTTCACGCCTTGATTTTTATAATGTTCCAGAATTGATGACTATTCTGGCACGTGCGGCAACCAAGCTTGGTGCAAATTTGACCAAAGATGGTGCTGAAGAAATTGCAAAACGTTCCCGTGGGACACCGCGTATTGCCATGCGGCTTTTGCGGCGTGTGCGTGATTTTGCCGATGCGGCGGGAACGGCACTTGATGCCGCCGTGGCGGCACATGGTCTAAGTCGGCTTGATATTGACCCCGATGGTCTTGATATGCTTGACCGCCGTTATTTGCGCGCACTGGTCGAAACTTATGGCGGTGGCCCTGTGGGGGTTGAAACATTGGCGGCGGCATTGGCGGAGGCCAAAGACGGTGTCGAAGATGTTATCGAGCCTTATTTATTGCAACAAGGCTTTATAATGCGCACCCCGCGCGGGCGCATGGCGGCGGCGCGTGCCTATGAATTATTTGGCTTGCCACAACCAAAAATCAAAGGCAGCGATTTATTTGATAAGGATGAGGATTAATGGGCGCGCAATTTTGCCGCCGCAATTAATTCATCCATAGTGCTAACTGTTTTGATATTATATTTTGCCGCCACGGCGTCAACATTACCCTTGCGCCAAAAACCGTCGGGGCAATAGATTATTAATTTATCCGTTCTGGCATAAAGACCAAGTTCCATCAGGCTAATTGGGCTTTGGGTATTGGGTGCAAGATACATTATTATTGTGTCGGCATCTTCTAATGCCGCTAATTCCCATTCGACTTGTTGTTTGAAATGCGGGTCGGAAAGTTCGGGTTTCCAATCCCTGTTCCAATCACTACGGCGCGGGTTATAAATAATGGCATTGGTGTCTTTTAAGGCGTTTATAATTTCCGCCTGCCAATCAGTTGCTTTGCCCATTTCGATTGAACCCGCAAGAAATATTTTGTGTGTTTTTGCTGTCGTTGCAATGGGGTTGGGTGATGTAATAACCGTAAAACCATTCGGTGCGGTTGCGCAACCTGCAATAGATGCGGCATTAAACATCAAAATCAATATTGCAAGCCACCGCAAATAAGTTTTATAAAGAGCCAAAGAACCATCCCCCGTTTTTAAACACCCTCCCATATCTGATGGTTTCTTTCAACATAGGCGATGATTCATGACTGATATTGACAATGCATATAGCGGACGCTTTGCCGAAGACGGCAAAACCCACATCCTTCCAGTTAGAATTTATTATAAAGATACGGATATGTCGGGCATTGTTTATCACGGCAATTATGTCACCTATTTTGAACGGGGTCGCACCGACCATATGCGCGAAATCGGCATAACCCATACCGATATTGGTAAGCGTGAAAAGCCGCTTGCCTTTGCGGTTATCGCCATGGATTTGCGCTTTAAAAAGGCGGCGCGTATTGATGATAATCTTTTGGTTCATACCAAATATATGGCGCTTAATGGTGCCAAGATTCACATCAAACAATGGATAACCCGCAAGAATGACAAAGGCGGCGAAGACATGATTTGCACCAATGACATCACTGCCGTCACCATTGACATGAATGGTATGCCCCAACGCCCACAGGCGGATATTGTCGAGGCATTCCAACCATATCTAGCCGACAAAGAATAATTACCGCAAATATTTCGCGTGAAAGCGCAAATGTTCTTCTATAAAAGTGCTTATGAAATAGTATGAATGGTCATAGCCTTCTTGGATGCGAACTTGCGCTTTTTGCCCAGATTTTCCTAGTGCTTCTGTGAAAAGGTGGGTTTTTAATTGCCCTTCAAGGAAATTATCGGCACTGCCTTGATCAATCAAGCATGGGATTAGTTCCGCACCATCTTCGAGCAATGCACAGGCATCATATTCACGCCAAAAAATCTGATTATCATCCAAATATCCCGACAATGCCTTTTGCCCCCATGGGCAATTAATTGGCGAAACAATTGGTGCAAAGGCGGAAACCGATTTGAACTTATCAGGGCTACGTAGGGCAATGGTCAATGCCCCATGACCACCCATTGAATGACCCGTAATCGAAACCCGCCCCATATCGGCGGGCAGGTTTGCACCAATTGCCGCCAATAATTCTTCTTCAATATAGGTTTTCATATTGTAGTTTTCAGACCATGGTGCTTGGGTTGCATCCACATAAAACCCCGCACCAAGGCCAAAGTCATACGCCTTGTCCGCATCATCCGGCACATTTTCGCCGCGTGGTGATGTATCGGGGGCAATGAAAATTAAACCTAATTCAGATGCAATACGTTGCGCCCCTGCCTTAACGGTAACATTTTCTTCGGTGCAGGTAAGACCGGAAAGATAAATCACCACCGGTAACTTTGCCCCGTCTTCATGCGGTGGCACAAAGGCGGCAAACCGCATTTTAGTTTTGGTGGCACTGCTTTGATGCGCAAAGACATATTGCACGCCACCAAAGCATTTATTTTGGGAAATGGTTTCAAGGGTCATTTATTTTTATCTTTATTTTATATGATAATACTTTTTATTTCTTCTATATTTAATGGCTTTTCAGCACGAGAATGTGCGATTCTGTGGCAGTTTGGACATAAGCAAATTAGTTCGTCAATTTTTGTCACAGTTACATCCTTTAAATTCCCTATAGGGTTTATATGGTGTACATCGATAACAAATCTATTTTCACCTAATTTTAAATAAAAACCACATGCTAAACACGTATTGTTATCAATCTTTCGCCTTTCAGCTGCTAAATTTTTGTTACGTGATTTTTTTAGATATTTTGTTTCATATTCAATACCTTCAATGCCCTGTAAATAAGCGATTTGATTTGGGTTTGTGATTAGTGAATCTGATATTAGCTGATTTATCTCTTCGCCAAATTCAGAAATATTTACAGCAGTATGTCTGTTTTTGCATTTTTCATTAAGTTCATCAGATATATATGTGTGCCTTATCTTTTGTTTTAACCATGAAACTTTACGTCTATGTGGTAAAAACCCTTGTTTTTCATCATAATAGTAATCTCCAGAAACGAAACCCACATAATAATTTTTATCTGAATCACTACCAAGTATTTTGTCACCGATGTTTAGAAGGTTAGAAACTCTCCATATAGTTCCCCCAGCATATGATGCTTGTTCCTTGGAAGCATTTTCATGAAATTTATTATATATTTTACGAAATTCTGAATTATACTTAGTTCTCGTGTTTGATAGAATTTCTTTTAAATCGTGCCAAACTCCGTAGTCGATTCCAATGAATTCGCCTTGAATACAAGATTCTGAATGAATAGATTTCTCCCCCATTCTTACATGCAAGAAATTTGGCATGGTAAAACCTTCCCCTTAAAACGTCACCACACTTCTAATTGATTTTCCTTCATGCATCAAATCAAAAGCATCATTGATTTTTTCAAGTGGCATTACGTGGGTGATAAGGTCGTCGATGTTGATTTTGCCTTCCATGTACCAATCAACGATTTTTGGCACATCGGTGCGCCCGCGTGCGCCGCCAAATGCTGAACCTTTCCAAACCCGACCTGTAACCAATTGGAATGGGCGGGTTGAGATTTCTTTTCCCGCTTCGGCAACGCCAATAATAATGCTTTCACCCCAACCACGGTGACAGCATTCAAGTGCTTGGCGCATAACGTCGGTGTTTCCGGTTGCATCAAAACTAAAATCCGCGCCACCACCGGTAAGGTCAACAATCGCCTGTACTACCTTGTCACGACCAACTTCATTTGGATTAATAAAATGCGTCATGCCGAATTTTTTCGCCATCTCAACTTTGGCAGGGTTGATATCAACGCCGATAATTTTATCTGCACCAACCATACGCGCGCCTTGGATAACATTAAGGCCAATGCCACCAAGCCCAAAGACCACAACATTCGCCCCCGGCCAAACCTTGGCGGTATAAATAACCGCGCCAATGCCTGTGGTAACGCCACAGCCAATATAACAAATTTTTTCAAATGGTGCGTCTTCACGAACTTTGGCAACCGCAATTTCGGGCAAAACTGTAAAGTTTGAAAAGGTTGAACAGCCCATATAATGGAAAATATCTTTGCCGCCCATTGAAAAACGGCTTGTGCCATCTGGCATCAATCCTTGCCCTTGGGTGGCGCGAATGGATGTGCAAAGGTTGGAGCGTTGGGATAAACAGGTTTTGCAGCCACGACATTCAGGGGTGTAAAGCGGGATAACATGATCACCCTCTTTAACGCTGGTAACACCTTTGCCAACTGCGCGCACAATGCCCGCACCCTCATGCCCCAAAATTGCGGGAAATTTCCCCTCACTATCCAAGCCAGACAATGTATAGGCGTCGGTATGACAAATTCCGGTTGCCATAATTTCAACCAAAACCTCACCATCTTTTGGGCCATCTAATTTAACGGTTTCTATGGTTAGTGGTTTTTTTGCTTCCCATGCGACTGCGGCGCGTGTTTCCATTTTCGTGCTCCCTGAAAATGAGTATAGTTTTTAAAAAGATTGTTATTTTTCGAAAATAATTAGTGAAACGGTTTTTTTATTTTTGCAAGATTGCTATAAGAATAATTATGAAATTTGGACCAGTGATTTTTGGTGTGACTTTGTTGTTTGCAACCGCGTTTGCAAATGCCAATATCCCTGTGAGACAGGAATTATCATCCCGTGCCGACAAGATTTTTAGCCAATATTCATTTGAAATATGGCGCAGCCAAAGTGCTGAGAATCGTGAAAATTATAAAAAATTCGAAAATTTCTTGCGTGATAGACAGGTTTTAAATATCGTTCCAACCTATCAATTATTGCGCACGGCATCGGATGCGGGAATGTGCCATGAAAGCGCGTTTGAAGTTCCGCCAATGAAGTTTTGGGATAATATTGTCAACACGCTTGCCTATATTCGCGATTATGTAAAACCCGAACTTGGCGCATTGGAGGCAATGTCGGGCTATCGTAACCCTACATTAAATGCCTGTGCTAGTGGTGCGCCGCGTTCGGCACATACCGAATATTATGCGCTTGATTTAATTCCCGTTCACGACATGCCGCGCAAGGAATTATTTTATAAAATCTGTCGCGCCCATGAAAAACATGGTGAAGAATATCATATTGGGCTTGGTTTTTATTCGGGTTTGCGGTTTCATGTGGATTCACGCTCTTATAGGCGTTGGGGCTTTAACGGGCGGGGAATAACTTCACCTTGTGTTTATTATGATTTGCCAAATGATGGTAATCAAACAGCAAATGCAAGCAACGCGACACAATAGAGACTTGTCTTTTTATTTGTAATAGACTTAAAATCAACATAGATATAAGCCGTTAATATAGGCAAGAGAATATTTATAAAATCCGGCAGGGAATTAGAAAATGTCAAACATAGATAATAATGACGAAAACATTGCAGCACCAGAAGCAAATGTAGAGCCAAAAAAAGTTGAAGAAATCAAAAAAGAAACACCGGATTATAAACCTGCGGCGGCTGCATCTAATGCCCCTGAAACCAAGACTATTATTCAAAAACGTGGTGGTGTTGGTTTTATGACGGCGACTTTTTTGTCATGCTGTGCGGCACTTGGTGGCGCGTATTTGGCATTATTTATTCAGGCACGCCCCGATATTGCCCAAACGCTTAAAATTACACCATTCCTGCCCAAAAGCCAAAATTTAGCTGAACTTGATAAATTGCAAAAAGATATTTCCGATTTGCAAAAGTCAATTGCGGCGGTTTCCCAACCAATGGTTAATGTTACCGCCCCTGCTGCCGCTACTCCAAATAATGCACCAAATGCGACACAGCCTGCACAAACTGCCGATGCGAATGCGCCAAAAGTTTCGCTGCAAAATACCCAAGTGCCACAGGCACAGGTTCAAGCTGCGCAGCAAGCAATTACATTAGAGCCACTTCGGGCAGATATTGCGGGATTGTCAGGTCGTTTAACCGCGATTGAAACCCGCCTTGCCGCACTTGACCCAACCGGAACTGGTGGGGCAATTATTGCATCATTGCAAACCGAAATTGCGACATTAAAAGTAACGGTTGCAAACCTTCAGCAGCAGGTTGCACAAACACCATCACCAGCAACAACTTTTGCAATTATGTCATTGGCAGAGGCAGCGGGACGCAATGGTTCATTCATGCCGGAATTTGAAGCGGTTCGTTCTGCATTGCCATTTTTGCCAGAAGTTTCCGCATTGGAGCCATTGGCAAAAACCGGTGCGCCAACACGTGGTCTTTTACGTGAAGAATTTATGGATCTAAGCGCCGAAGTAGCCAAAGCCCAACAACAAGCGCAAAAAAAGGAAAAAGGGTTAACTGGATTTTTCCATAATCTTTTTGCCAATGCTTTTAAGGTTGAGGTTAAACAAAACAACCAAAATAACCCATCCGAAATATTGGCACGTGCCAAAACCAAACTGGATTTAGATGACCTTCAAGGCGCAATTGCTGAATTGCAAACCCTTCCTAATCCCCCGCAAAGTGTTGGTAAATGGATAGAGGAGGCAAAACGTCGCCAAGATTTAGAGGTTAAGATTTCAACCCTTCGTGCGGCGATTGAGCGTAATATGTATGCCCAAGTGCAACAGCCACAATTGCAGCAACAAAACGCAAATGTACAAGCGCCAATTGGCACAATTGCCCCGCCGGCAAATAATAATGCAATTGCAAACGGACAAAACACTAATCAGGGGGTCGCTGGCAAATGAAATTAATAAGACTTATTCTGATTATTATTTTGGTTCTGGCTCTTGTGGCTGGATTTGGTTATTTGGCACTGCAAACTGGAACTATTACATATAATGATGGTGTGCGCACCATTACCACGAGCCCATTGATTGCGGTTGCAAGCCTTTTATTGGCGGTAATAATTTTAATGGTTGTTATTGGCTTTTTGGGTTGGCTTATTGCCTTGCCCGCGAAGATTAGCCGTGCAAACCTTGAAAATAATCGCAAAAAATCAATTGAATATATGGGTAGTGCCTTTGCCGCATTTGAAAGCGGTGATTATCTTGAAAGCCGCCGTGTGGCGCAAAAAGCATATAATCTATTTCCGAAAAGCCCAACCTTACAGCTTATGAATGCCCGTTTTAGCTTTGCCGCAGAAGATTATGCGGCGGCAGAAAAACTATTTGGTGAATTAACCCAAGTGGCAGGTTATGAGGTTGCGGCACGTAAAGGTCTTGCCGAAATTGCACAAAAAAATTCAAACTTTGCGGCGGCAATTTCTCATGCTGATGCGGCATTACAAGTTTCTAAAAAAGCCACATGGCCAATTGAAATGATTTTCAAGGAACGCGTTAATAATGGCGATTGGGAAGGGGCATTAACCACGCTTGATAATGCTGAAAAACGAGGGCTTATTGGTAAACAAACATTGGCACGGCGGCGTGCGGTTGTTTTGACTGCGGCGGCGCATCGTGCGGAAAAAGCGGGCGAATTATCAAAAGCACTTGAATATTCAACCCGTGCCGTAAAATTATCATCATCTTTTGCCCCGGCTGCGGTAATGGCGGCAAGATTGCAAAATATGTCGGGTAAAACTTGGGCGGCGGCTTCAACCATTGAACAAACTTGGGAGCGTGAGCCACACCCTGCACTTGCCATTGCTTACCGTGACCTTAAGGCAAATGAAACCAAAGAAGCCGTTGCAAAATGGGCGGAGGCATTGGTTCGCCTTAAGCCTGAACACCGCGAAAGCAAAATCCTTCAGGTTGAAGATGCAATTGCCGCCGGTGATGCCGCAACTGCGGGTGCAATTCTTGACAGATTATTGCAAGACAGGGCCACTTCACGCCTTTGGGCATTAAAGGCACAAGTTGCACAATTGCTTAAAGACAGTGTGAAATTCGATGAATTCATGCACAAGGCCGCTGCCGCACCGCGTGAACCCGATTGGTCGGATCTTGACCCCGATGGCAATGCCTTTGCCTATGAGGATGAAGATTGGGCAAGAATGGTTGAATCCTATGGTGACAAGGGGCAGCTTATTCACCCGCGCCTTGAACGTTTGCAACCATCCAAGGCATTAAAATCGGTTGCCGAAGATGTGCCGCCGGCAATTATCACTGCACCCGATGCCGAAGTTACCCCACCCGCAGTTGATGGCGTGGAGGCATTCAGCCACTTGGGTGAAGAGATAGAAGACGGCAAAAAGAAAAATTGGCTTGGAATATAGTTCATATTCTTAGAAAATTTATACAATATAAAAAGACCCCGCAGTTATTGCGGGGTCTTTTTAATTATTCAATAATTTATTTCCCTTGATATTCCTGCAATGGATGCACCATTAAACTTGGGTCAAGCTGTCTTCCATGCCATTTTAATGACCAATGAAGATGTGGGCCGTTTGAACGACCGGTTGACCCAACTTCACCAACTTTATCGCCTTGTTTTAGGCGTTGCCCGGCGGTTACATCAACCTTGCTCATATGCATGGAATACGAAATTAAACCTTGACCATGGTCAATACCAACCAGACCGCCTTCATAAAATAAATCAGGTTCGGCAATAACAACAATTCCTGATGCGGGTGCATAAATTGGTGTTCCGGTTGGTGCGCCAACGTCAACCCCATAATGCGGGGTTTGCAATGTGCCATTAAGTTTGCGCACCGCACCCCATGGTGATGTGATACGTATTTTATCAATTGGCCAACGGAAAGTTTCAAGAAATCCGCGTTCATATGGGTCAAGAGATGTCCATGCGCGGGTTTTAATCTCTTTATCGGCGGCGATTTTTGCCATTGCCGAATCTGGCGGGTTTACCTTGGCTGGTGGAAGGCCGTTAACCTCGGTCACTTTATAGGTGCGAGCCCATATGTTAAGGGTTTTGGAAAGTGTCTTTCCTTGAACCGTAATCTTTAACTCTGCGGTGGTGGCGGCATCACGATCAAGCCCTAAAACAAAATTACCATCACGGTCGGCGTTAAATACCACAGGCTCTTTGCCTGGTTCACCAAAGCTAATGTTCGCAAATGGTGCGGTTTTCCCGACAATTACACCCGATTGCATAAAGTTTCCCTTCATGCTTAGGGGGATTTGTACATCTTTATTGGCAATATTTTGCGTTGAGGCCATGGCAACTGATTGATGCGAAATATAAAAAACACCACCCAGAGCAATGCTTGAAAGAAGTGCAATTTTACTAAAAGTGAAAATATTCTTTACCAATTTTTGCCTCATTTTCACTTCCCCCTATAAAATATTATATATTAATCAGCTTGAATTTCTGGTTGTTTGCCCACCATTTCCATGGGGTCAAGTTGCCGCCCGCGCCACCGCATACGCCAGCAGAGATGTGGCCCAGTTGCCCGACCTTCCTTGCCAATTTCCCCAATCTTTTCACCTTTTTTAACCATTTGTCCAATCTGTACCATGATTTTTTTCTGGTGCAGATACATGGAAATAAGCCCTTGGCCATGATCGATGGCAACCATGCCGCCTTCGATTAACATTCCTGATTGGGCAATTACAATTTTACCATCCGCAGGGGCATAAATTGGCGTTCCCGCAGGTGCGGCAAGGTCAACGCCATAATGTGGCTGTAAAGGGTTTCCATTAAGGCTTCTTTGCGCGCCCCATGGTGATGAAATCGCATAATTTTTAACTGGAACATCAAATTGCTGTAAATAGCCACGGATACCATCATCACGTGAACTTAAACCCTCTTGCTTTACTGCTTGATCTTTATCAATTTTATCAAGCAAGTTCTGAGGTGGGTTTACGGTTGCAGGGGGTAAGCCATAAATAGAAATAATTTTATATTTCTTTTCCGCAACATTAAAAGTACGGGACTTTGTGTGACCATCAGGTGTTGTTATGGTTATGGTTGCAGTTTTTGGGGCATCGCGGTCAAAACCAAATACAAAATACCCCTCACTATCGGCGATTGCTTTTATACCAGCGGCATCAATATTTGAAAATGGTGTAGTTTTGCCGATAATTGTTCCCGCCTGTTCGATTTTACCCCAAAGCTCTAGTGGGATATCAACCTGTGGCGCGTCTTCCCCATTAACAAAACCGCGTAAATTATCTGCCTTGGCCCAATCGCAAGACGACAAAAATGGTGCTGCCATCAATAGTAATGACGTGCCCAAGGCTTTTTTAAAAAAACAAGAAAACGCGGTTTTTCTCAAGCTACAACCATTTTTTTATTATAAAATCGAATCAAAACAAAATGTAACCTTATAGTTAATTTATTATTTCTAAATCATAATGTGTAAGTATTTTCCAGCATTTTTTAGAATAAATCACCCTGTTCAGGTTTTTGCGGCTTAATTTGTGCAATTATGCCACTATCGGCAAATATAATATTTAGTTCGCGAGCCTTTTTTGCTTCTTCTGCACTCTTGATAATTTGGTTGTTTTTATCCTGCACTAGGGCAAAACCACGTTTTAATACATTTTTGTAGTCAAGGATATTTAAACGTCCGCCAAGGCTATCAAGTTTTATTGTTAAACTATTTATATTTTGTTTGAAGGCCGATGATAAACGACCAAAAACTTGGGTTGCGGCGTCCTTCTGCCGTTCGATTTTTATAATCTCGTGACGAAGAGTGTTTTTAACACCTTGAGATAAGCGGCTTTCAATGGCGGCAAGATTTTGCTTTTTAAGGCGTAAATCCTGCGCCAGTAAATGCGTGCCAAATTTTGTGCCGATTTTAGCAAATTTATTATTTGCCCTTGATATTTGGTTTTGCAACGCTGGTAAAAGTCGTAGGTCGATATTATCAAGCTGTTGTGCCTGATAGGCAAACAAATCCTGCCCCTTGGGTAAGTTGCTTTGGATGGCATTTAATTCCAGTTTGGCATTATTCAGGCGGCGCAAAAGTGCCGACTTTAAACGCCCTTCAACGCTGCTTAGATAAGCATCAAGTTCAGCACGAACTGGAACCGCCTTTTCGGCAGCACCGGTTGGAGTGGGGGCGCGTAAATCTGCGGCATAATCGATTAATGTTGTATCGGTTTCATGCCCAACCGCCGAAATAATTGGGATTTCAGATGCCGCAACCGCACGCACCACGTTTTCTTCATTAAAACACCATAAATCTTCAATAGAGCCACCACCACGCGCAACAATAAGCAAATCTGGGCGTGGGGTTTCGCCGTCAATTGGCAAGGCGTTAAACCCCCCGATGGCATGAACAATTTGGGCGGCGGCCTTGTCCCCTTGTACCAACACCCCCCAAAGCAGAATATGTGATGGGAAGCGTTCGGTAATACGGTGTAAAATATCACGAATTACCGCGCCAGTTGGTGATGTAATAACGCCAATGGTTTTCGGTAAATAGGGAATTGGCTTTTTACGAGCTTCATCAAAAAGCCCCTCGGCAGCCAATTTTTTACGCCGCTCCTCAAGCTGGGCCAAGATTGCGCCCATGCCCGCAGGTTCAATTGTGTCGATAATTATTTGATAGCGTGACTGCCCCTCAAAAGTGGTGATGCGCCCGGTGGCGATAACTTCAAGACCTTCTTCAGGTTTGGTTTTAAGATTGCGTGCAGTTCCCGCCCAAATGATGGCATTAATAACCGCTTTATCATCTTTTAAATCAAAATAAATATGCCCTGATTTAGCAATTGTTACCCGTCCACATTCGGCGCGCACCCGAACCTGTGAAAAACCATTTTCCAAAGTTTTCTTAATTGCGCCCGATAATTCGGACACGGAAAATTCGGGGATATTAGATGGGGTTTGGTTTAAAATTGGCATGTAAAAGAACTAGCAATAAGAAGCATATTTTGCAAATAAAAAGCCCCGCCAAAAGACGGGGCTTGAAATTTGTAGATTTTAAAATCTATTAAGAAGCGTAGTATTCCACAACCAAATTTGGTTCCATTTGCGCGCCATAAGGAACGTCAGCAAGTTCAGGAACGCGAAGGAAAGTTGC
>APMI01016548.1_pt1 | contig 41411 bp, 29 predicted proteins | sample 667938 | NCBI WGS metagenome assembly APMI01 (sample SAMN01084076, study PRJNA167559) | wastewater metagenome | biome: Wastewater | place: Denmark: Ejby Moelle, Odense | collected 2011-11-28
CTTGTAAATTATTAATGATTTATACTCGAATGAGTTAACAAATATATTCACTATTGATTATAATTTAAACAAAAAATAATAAATAATAGAAATGGAATCATCAAGTTACCAAAAACTACTATCCGATTTATAATCAAGATAAAAACACATATTATAACTGGAGTCATAGTTACTGCGAGTAGATTATGACTATGCTGTAATAGTGAAAGATCTAAAATAAAAATATAGTATGATTGCATATGATCTCAGTAATACACATAATCAATTGAAATAAGTTAAGAAATAATATAGGAGAGCTCAGGCTGTAATCAGTAAGAAATAGGAAGAACTAGAGCAACTTAGAAATTAAATTTAGGAACAAAATATCAAATTAAGTTTTAATGAGGAGACTTTTAAACGACTTAAACAAGAAAATTAAAGAATAAAGAATTAATTCAAATATTTATAAGCTAATCAACAAAAATATGTGTTGAAAACACAATAAGCATTAAAAAAGAAGGATCAATACAAATCTTAAAATATTAAGTTGCAGGAAAAGATAGAACAACTTGAAAGAAGAGTTAAGAAAGAAGGTGAGAAACGTAAATAATTAGAGTAATTAGTCCAGCAGGAAGTTATGGAGACTCAAATCAGAATACAAAATATTGGACAATAATTTCTGAGCAATACTAAATTATCGATTGAGAATGTTGATCATTTTGATGAACACAAGACAATGAAATAATAATTTACTCGACCTACTTTTGAGGTGAGTGAGCCTACCATTAATGATTGGGAGTCTGATATGAAGAAACTAAAAAATTGCGTGGATTATGGCAGTTCTTATATTGTAGTGTTCGACTCAGCTAATTTAGACAGGATGATATCAAAATAAATATTCAAATTCCTCAAAAAGTGCCTATCAGATAAACAATAACTACAACAAAATCTTCAAACTCTCTAACAACTCCACAGCCAATGCCTACACTAGCACAAGCAAGCCCTCTCATTGCTATAATCATAGCTATAGACCATAGTTTCTTAAAAACATAGAAAAAGTACAACCCTGATCGACACTCAAATGCAGACCCAAAATCAAAATAGTCCGTAAGCTCAGAAAGCAGTTATTAAATTAAGTGACTTAAATACGAAATTAAAATATAAAAATTCATTACTAATTGACTGTATTCAAATATTGGCGTTGAGGAATGTTGTGGTCTAAGGATTTAATGCTCAACTTAATGCTAAAAAGTAGTATTATAAGAAGAAGTTATTACATAATAGCAAGTAAAATGAGCATAAATTGAATATTAAGCTAAAACCGATAAATAAATTTAGAATAGCATGTTTATCAGTGTTATTCATAAAAATGTTATCAAAACAAGCCAATAAATTATTTCTTAAATCCCAATCAAACCCATCAAACACTTCTGTCTAATCTGTTCATAATACACGAATAAAACACGAAGTCAACAAACTGGAGCAATAATCAATCTATAACCCTTAGCTCTAGAAACTACGTGACTGTTCAATACTGTCGTTATGTAACAAATACGATAAAAACACAGACATGGAAATTGATCAAAAATAGAAGACAAAAGGATAACAATTGTACGACTGTGTCGATTAAGTTGTGCAATATTACATGTTCAAGTTTAGGAATTATAGGCAAGTTTAAAGTATTATATATGGATGAACATGTGTTAAATTTTTTTTAATCTATTATTTATTATGTATTATGAGCATATCATATTATAATCATGCTACCAAATTATTACATTATATACACACGAGTACTAAAATCACAATGCTGAAAGATATACTATCAAAAATTCAGTCATTCTTCCCACCGCCTCCCAAAAGATCAATAGAAAGCTGGGACTTCATCATGGTTTTCTAAGAGTATTACAAAGGATAAATCGAAATCATGTTTTCTACTCTCAAATGTCAAAATGATATATAATGGACTGTTGTCGATAATCCTATACAAAAACAAGCTTTGTTTTTGATCAAGATGTCAGATAAGATTGTTTATGATATGGCGCATGAATTACAAATATTGAAAATTAAAGATAAACGATCTAATAGGCTAAAGCTTAAGGAAATCAACACTCTAATTTATACAACTGATCAAAGCGCCAATCCGAGTCTTTATAATTATCTATGCTTCTTGAGAGCTAGACTGTCTCCTAAAAACAAGTAAATTTGCGAGCAGGAAAAATATTCAGCTTTTAACAAAAATAAGATAAATCAATACCAGGTTGGACCTAATGGGAAACTATTCACATCTGAATAATAACTAAGAGCAAAATATCATTTTTTGTTAACATATTCATAACAAATAAAAGCTAAATCAGATTCTACATTTACAACCGAAGACACAGCACGACAACCCTTCAACTTAATTATGAAACATACTGGATTTATCTAACTGGTGCCAATCCAAAAAGTATCATAACACAGTCACTTAATTCTTAACAATTTGTATAGTAATGTTGGTCCTAATGTTGATTGTTATTTCGATTTTGTTAGTTTTTTGCAGAAATGGCTCATTTTTCCAATGATTGTCGGTTTACTGGTCATTTCACTTAATTCTGCATTCAGTTATACTGTCGATAACAGTCCGTTTGATTTTATCTACGCGCTTATTATTATGCTTTGGAGCATACTTTTTATCACCAGGTGGGAGGAAATTCAGAAATGGGCTAAAGTTAAGTTTTCTAGCGGCAGAAGTTAACTATGGACTGAACATCAATAAATGATTTCAAAGAAGGATTTTTAGAAAAACTATTCCCTAATTACTGGTAAAATTGAACATCACTTATCAATAAAACTAAGAATACTGTTAAGTATTGCTTCAAATTTAATATGTCTTTCTATGATGATGGGCACTCTTGTTTTTGTTATGTACTCCTTAAACGCAAGAGGATTTATTGATCCAGATCATAAACTGTTCTATTCAGAAACTGTATCATCTTGGGCTCTGCCTGGAGGAATTTTTGACTCTAAAACATTCTGGGCTCAAATTCCAAATATTGTTCACGTTGTTGTCACCAACGGTTTTGACGAAAATGTATATAGACCAACTGTAAAGAAATTGGCTAAAATGGAGCGACATGAGTCTCGCAAAGGTTACGAAAATAGTATCATACTTAAATATTTTATTTATGAATTTGTAATCACTTTCGCTGATCTCTTCTACATTGCTTTCATCAGATTTGATATTTAAGGTCTTCGTGAGCAACTTCTTTCATTGTTTTTCATTGACATTGTGCGCAGAGTAATTGCTGAATCAGTTGTTCCATGGGCGAAAAGATACAAGCAAAAACGAGATTCACTTCTTTTCATCGCCAAAAATAATAGCAATCAGTCTGCGAAAGATGGTAAAATAGATGCAAAAGTATACAAAAGACAAATGTCATAAACCGAATAATTGCAATGGGGTGCTATTAACGAAATAAACAAAGAATAATACTAACCTTTTGATGACTACCTTGAAATAATAACAAACATAGGCTACTTAGTAATGATAAGTTCATGCTTTCCATTAGCACCAACGCTCATCATCCTTGCTCATCAAGTATAATTGCTACAAGACAAATACAAAGTGATTCACATTTTCAAGAGACAATTACCCTCTAGTTACGTAGGGATGGGCAGATGGAAGAATATTATTGTATTCCTATGCTATATCAGTATCGTCACAGTAATTATTATTGATTATTTTAGAATATTATGCTTTTTGCTTTCAGCTCACAGCAAGTTGTATCTTACTTTCCTATGATGTATGAGAGCGGTAAAGATTTGCTATATGGTAATACTGATATCACTACTATTTTGGGAGCTGCTGCTACTGGACTGTTTGTCAATATTAATGATCTTGTCGCTCAAAATGCTACTGAATTATAATAGAGTATAACCAATAACACTAACGAGTAAATACAGCAAAATAATATGTTTCCTGACATTGTAATTCCTCCTCAGATCGATGAATCATCACATACTACTTAAAATAAATAATTTTCACTAGACAATAAATAGATTGAATTTCTGCATCCCACTTAATCATCAATACCATTGCCTCCTCCCTTCATAGTCAAGCAATTTAAGCCTCCTAAAAAATAAGCTGAGGTGACTTTCATGGCTATTCTTTTCTTTATTGAACATTTCTTTTTGTTACTTTTTATCGGCATGCGAGATATTTTAAAAAGACGTAAATCATAAGCTGATATTTTCCTTGAGCGTAGAGATTACAAACGAAGAATAAAGAAAAATTTACCTAGAAATATACTTGATCCCTTGATAGCCAGCACGCTTGTGACTACATGGATTTAAAAAGAGGGTATCATTGCCAAAGACAATACAGAATAAAGCCAAATATCAATAAGCATAGTAAAATAGAAAATGATGAGCACAAAATCAACAAATGACTCAAGCCGACTTAGCAAATAAAACGAAATTATAGATGGCAATCTTGACATCTTAAAAACAGAATCGATATTAGAAAATGCGTTTAATCAAAAGGTTTGAAACAAGAATGACCCAAGAATGAGGCTATATTGATTGTATTAATTAAATTCGTAATATATTGTCATAGTTTCGATTTATCTTCATCAGTTATAATGGTCATGTCTATATAAATAATCCAAGGTGATCAAATTTACAGAATTCAACAAAGCAATCAGCAGCATCATTATATATTTCAAAAGAATATATATATTGATCATTTTTAATATTTTAAGACCTCTTCTTCTTCTTCTTATTTTATTCGCCCATATGATTGATTGATTGCCTCGTTCGAATGCAGTTTGAGATGAGTTTAGAAAGTACAATAAACAATCTTATTAACTAATTGTCTTTTTTATTTCAGATAGCACTAAAATTCATCATAGTCTAATTTTTGAATTTGTGCTATGTATTAAATATTGAGTACCGCTTTATGTATTATAAATGATGATAAATTTGCCTCTTTTCATATTAAAATATACTAATGTCGTCTTTCGCAGCAGCTTACCCCTTCGAGATGAGCACGAGCTTCCGATCAAGTGCCAATCCTAAACTGAACAAAACCAACCTGAATGTGAGTGTTTACCCCAAAAACTAAGAAATTGACCCTGACTAATCAAGTGTTTAAGAGACAGTGCGATGCCCATACATCCCTGACCATGTGATGCACGCAGGCAGTCTAGCAACCCATTTGATCAGATGTAAGGCCACAAACAAGCACGAGTTCAGAATCTGCATGTACAACAGCCTTCACGTTATTCCAATCGATCAATATGACCTGCATTTGAAGGAGTGCAAATATAGGAGCAAAGTTCAGCAGCAAATTAACATGAATGCTAGTATTGGAGAACTGATATAAAGTGCAGCACCTTAGCCCATTTACCAGGAAGAAGAAGATTAAGAGGAAGAGGATTGGGAAGATGCTGCTAATAAAAGGCAAAATAAGAATAATAATAGCTATTTTGCATCTGAACAATATTCGAGGTCTAGTTCCAGTCATTCACGAGATAAGCAGGAAGTGTCATTCAGCTCAGTAACTGAAAGTGAGCACGAAAATTGTAAAAATTTCTATGATTATTATCATCAAAATGACAGTATAAATGATGAGGGAAATCACCCAAATAATCAGAAGCCTAATTATCAGGATCCTTTTGCCAAAAAAGAATATAATCCAACTTACTCTCAGTTAAATCCTCAGCAAAATGTTCAAAAGCCAGTGCCAAAAGCACCTTCAGTGTCATCGTCATCATTTTAATCATCATTTGCAAAGCCTGTGCCCCAATACTAGAAACCAGACGATATTCCAATCTCTGACTACGATGTAAAGCCTCAAGCAAAGAAGTAGACCAGTTTCACTAGCTCCAAACCTCCAACAATACCTCAAAATTCAAAGCCAAGTAATCCAAATAATTCTTTCAACGCTCCTTCATCACTAGATATCAAAAAACCTCAAATATTAAACTACAACAGTGATAAAGACACTCACTAATAAAGTCATTAATACAAGCAGAAGCAGTTGAAACTATTACAATTTTAGAATCAAGAAAGTTAGAAGTAAAAAATGCAGTACTCACTAAATTAGTCAAGACAAGAAGATTATTAACTTTTGCAGATTATCGATTAATTGGAAGGCAAAGTTAAAATCAATGAGAGTATAACTAAGAAATAGGATTTCTTTGGGGATTTACTAGCTTAGCAGGCCAGCATGTACAAAAATAACAGAAATGACGGTAATCTCAACATGAGCAAAACAAAGAAGAAGAAAAAGAGCAAAAGCAAACAACAGATGTATACTCAAGATTACTACAGCAACAACAATTACTACAATAGTGAAAATTACTACGAACACGACCCTTATGAATCCTAAAATGGCAGCACATACAACCACGAATCCACAGATCAAGACTGGAGAACCGGAAATGGTGGTAAATACAGTAAATCAAACTGGCAGACCAATGACTATTATCATCATGCAGATAGCTGGGAGCAGGAGCCTTACTATTAACAGAATTATTGGAATTATGGCACCTAGTATGGGCATTATGGCCACGGATATCAGGAAGTCAATAATACTAATAATAACCGAAAGAATGGGCAGATTTGGAATCCCAATTTGAGCAAATTTATGTGATAAGTGATTGCATTTGAATTCTCTATTGCTTTATATTATTACAGTACAATACTAACAGTGAATGGCCTCTAAATTGGATAGAAATTTAAAATATTAGCATACAATCATAATATTGGGGTTAATAATAACATGACTATGTCCTCACGCCGCGAGTAGAATCATTTGCGTAAGCTCGATTTATAAAAATCACAAATTCGTACTATTGAATTCATTTTGTAGGCTCTATCATGTCAGATTTCCGTAAGGCTAAGCATAAAGTCATGTCGTTGACATAATAACTGGGCACTGAATTTGCCAATAAAGCAGATTTTGAGGCCATATAAAAGGAAATCAATCTAAAGATGGAGTTACTTGATGTGACAGGTCTGGTCCAGTTAAAAAACAAGCTTGTCAAATGTACATGTGTATTTATGTGAGATAGCACTCTCTGAATTATTTGATCTCGAAAGTGAACTCAACACGCAGAAATAAAGAATTGCGGCTAGAAAATAGTTCCATAAGCTAATGGGCAACAATTCACGGAAAGACAAGTAAAAATAGTTAAAAAACATGACAATGAAATAGTTCCGTCCAAAGCCCACCCCCGCCCAGCAACCCACAATTTTACCGTCATAATCCGCAAATCCAGTACAGCCAGTATCAACAGATCCAGTATAAAGTAAGACAGGTCCGTCAAATATTCCGATATATAGAAAAATGTAAGACAGTTCATAGAATAAAGTGTAACGGATAACTAAATTTGTGGCATCTCTCAAAAGTAAATAGTAAAACAAGTTAGGAAATATGAAAATGCATACCGAAGATGTCCCTGTTGATAAAATTAAGGAAATTCTGCATTAAGATCCATAATTTGTTGCACTTAAGCTTGAATTATAAGCTGTTAAGAAGCAGAAATAAATTATTTAAGCGAAGTTACAAAATGCTGGACAAAGAGCTATTGAATAATATTTGAAGACAGTGGAGATATTGTAGTAAAATTAGAGTTACAAAATAGTAAAAATATACAAAACAAACATAAGATAGCAAAAACCAGCCAATCCTAACCCCAACTCAATAAAATAGCACTAACTGTTACAATCGCCAAAACCAAAATCCCAACCCCAATCCCTAGATAACCCTTATCCGTCATCATCACCGTCGTCATCAATAACCCCAGCAAGCCCATCACCAGCTCCCCGATTACCAATGTTACACGGCCTCCAATTATAACTGTAATCATTGAAATAAAAACGTAAAGATGCAGAGATCAGATAAATATAAAGATAACTATAAATGGATGATTATAATGTATAAGCTGTTGTATCACGCATCAGTAGTACGTTAGAAAATAATTAAGAGAGACTAAGGAAATTGAGGGAGAAAAGAATGAAAATATTCTAAGAACAAGATGTATGGGCAGAACTATAACAAGTTTGATATCTTATTTTACTTGTATAAATGCACAACAGGCTATACTTTATGATAATGATATGCACATCAATCTACTTATTACATTATTTATATAAATAATACTCTGACATAAAAATAAACACAGATTTGCAATATAACCAATATTTTATATTGCTGGATCTAGCTATTAGACAATAAATAGTGTATTAGTTTATTTTATTTGTTTGAATAATTGAAGAATATCGATATACATAAACAAATCAGTAGTTATGACAGAAACGAACTTGTACTGGTAATCTAAAATAAAATTCTTCTCCAAATTCCTTGGCTATGACAACGTGGAGTAACTCGAAGACACACTCGATTAAACTAACAAAAGCGAACTCAATCGTAAGAAAGGGATAAAAGTTGTGCAAAATGGACCAGTAATTCAGTCCATGATGCTATCTCGTACCTATGATCAGGAAATTGATAAGAAATGGTTGAATGTTATCAGGATGCCATTTCGGTCGACTTCTAGAGAGTAGCTGTTGAGGCTGACATCATTAGGCACATGCTATCCGCATAAAGTTATGCCTTGGCTAGCGCAGAACAGATATAAAATTAACTTGAAATTGTACAATATTAAGAAAAATCAGTATCGCACAAGTTTGAACCCGAATAACCCGTATCGACTATAGAAATTGAGTCCATAACTACAATATTTAGTAAAAAGATAAGGACATTCTAAAATAGCATAATTATTAGGAATATTCATGCTGCTAAGATAAGATATCATATTCTCGTAAACTTTGCTAAAAATAGGCTTTACCGTATAAGAGTACCTCTACGATGCTCCAGTCATGTAAATATCGCATATATTTTAGAGCATTTTCATTATTATACCATTTTTGCTGTCTTGGTGCATTTTTGCCCTTTTTGACTGGTGACATATAGACAAGTAATTCGATAATTAATACAATCTGTCATGAGATTCATATCAACTGTAGCGCTTCATCATTCTTCGCGAGGGATAAGATATCGTTACATCACTATATCCGAGTCATGGTTGAATAATTCTGGCTTAATATTTCAGAACCGAAGTCACCATTCAGATAGAAAATATTATACTATTTGATCATCAACCAGACGAGTGTTAAAGCAGTCAGCCGAGTTTGTTAAGCTGCTATTGTAGGGTTATCTAGGATATTTCATCAGGGTAATAGAGAAAAATCCATTGAAGTTCTCAATAACCCAGCTATCTTCATGGACAAATAGCTATTTCTTAGTTATTTGTTCCAGCAACCCAAGTGATACTAAATAGACTGTTTTTACAATACCATATCACATAAGATTGAATTACATTATAGCAATAATAAATATCAAATTGTTTATAAAAAAGGAGATGAGATTCCAGCAGAAACCACAATCAGCAGGCAACTTATCATCGGGTATACTGTCACAATAGCAATTTTTCAACTAAAGTTTCTATAATGAACGAATAGCAAATCAGCAACAACAGCCATCATTAAGTATTAATCATCAATCACAATCATACGGAGGGTAGTCTACATATATTTCATACTAATACGTGGATAAGTATTTTTAGGCAACCCGTATAAACTAGCTGATAAACAAGACAGTGCGTACAACATTACAAAGCCCATACTTACCATAGAACCCATATAATATGATAGGGAGGTTGCTGTTGCATGACTGTATTTTCTAGAATATACGGGCGTATTACAATATGTTGGCTAAAGATAGAAGTAAATTAACTAATAAAATATAATAAATTGATAGTGGGAATGTTAATATGCGAGATGCTGCTGATTTTAAGAGTATGTTATCATAATATGCAGGTAGAAGTTATGAAGGATGTTAAAATTGGCAATAATGCATACTCTGTTGCATGGAAATTAATCAGTATACTAAGACAGGATCGAGTTAATGCACTATGGCAGTTACTATTTGATCCTAAGACTGAACCAGCCAAGAAGAAGACAAAAAATAGATCAAAAGCAGCAACTATATCATACTGTTTATCAGGCTCTTTACTATTAAAAGTAGACAGTCCATATTCTTGCTAATAATCAGTATCGCCTACCCACATATTCACAATATCCGCTTCCTAAACAAACGATCATCACCAATAATTCGCCAACTACGTACCACATTAAATTATTTATTTATATATAGATAATCGATGACTGTATCAGACTGTGTGAAGTACCTAATAATATTTTTGTGAAATTGTATGTTTATACCAGGATGCCTGCGTCTACTTAATGGGCCACTGATAATTTAGTACATAATCGAGTTAAGATTGTTAAGGAAATCTGTAAAGTTTGTATCTCTGGCTTGGATTAAATCAAAGCTGATTATCTTATTAAAGTGCCATTATAAATGGTCAAAATTGTAGGTTCTACATATTTGCGCATAACTAAGACATATATTCTGGTATAATAATTAGACAAGCAGACAAAAATACATTCAAATTCACCTTCGACATTGCTGTTAACTTCAGTATTCTCTTCTTAATCCCTATATTTCCACTCTTTGTTGAAAGCCTTCTAAAACAAAGGCACTTTATAATAGCTGGTGCACCAGATGCACGTTTAACAGCATAGCAATATCATATACTCACTGTAACAGCAGGAACCTGCGTGGATAGGCTGGGCTCTGTACTGGATCGGATTTTACTAATCTGCTGAAAATAAGGGCGTTGATAAGGAATTGAGGGCTTCTGTGCGAGTTATGATGGATTCACCCCTTGGTTTTATCGATAATGTCAGACATTAAATCAGTGTGGCTAAACTTATGAGTAGTCGTAGTTCATCTACTAATTATTAACTATAGACTATTGGCATGCTTCAGAAATGTCAAGCATTAATCATATCTTCAATACGTAATCAGTAACACATCTATCCTGAGACTGTCCTATTCTTTCAAGCAGTGAACCGCAATTTGTAGCTCATATTGTAACAGCAAAATAAGATAAACAAAAACATCAAGCCTATTTTATAAAGAATTTAATTATTATTCAAATATTTACTGAACAGTTTCTACCAAATTTGCATGGTATTGAAAGGCCACATTCTAAACTAAATAATAAAAATAGACAACGAATTCGGTAAGGATGGTTCAGGTGAGATAATAAGCAGCACAGTAACCTACGATATCTTCTTACGAAAATACAAAGATCTGCCTGATCGCACATTGAATATCAGCAAGCATATCTCAAAATACAGGCAATAATTCCAACGCAATGATGATGACATTCGATAATTAATACTTGCGAAATATGTGCAGAAATATCAGTTGTATTAACGAATATACCATTTTTATTGGAATATTATTATTGGCAAGAAATTAATATATCCTATGGGGCAGTTTGTTAATATGCTCAGAAATCAAGCCATTCGGTTTGATAGTAAGAGGGCACGTAAGGGCAGGGATAGTGGCAATAAAATTAAATTTGATATTTAGGAGACCAGAACTGATGGCATTATGATATACCAGAAAGCTGCGGATACAAGGGGTGAGCACTTGTTCTATTCATTATCAGTGTAATCTCTACAAGACTAGAATATTGTAAATTACCGTACATATATATGTTATATAGGCACAATAAAGCAGATATTTGAGTAATTCTTCAAAAACGACATATTATCCCAAAAATCCACTGTATCATTATCTCATTTACAAAAAAACAGCTATATATTATCATTATCATCATAGATAAGCCGCCTTAAATCCTAGTAGTCAGATTTCAACAAATGCAAAATATACGTAGATTCAATTTATAACTTACCAGTGGATCCTAAATAAATATATAGAATTATGTATTAGGAAATTGTATAAAAATTGGATTTGCTTGAGAAAAATGGGTTTGGAGTTATAGGCGTTTATAATGGAGATAAGGTTTTTATGGATGGGGATTAGGTTTATCCATGGACCGATAATTAAAATAGGTAATATATTATTACAATATATAGATATGACATAAATTTCTTACGATATGCTCCTAAGAAGCCCCTTAATATCGAATCAGTAGCAAAACTGTTAAAATCATGCAAGACAAGCAACAGCGAAGTACTAATACGAGGTATATTCTGGTTAAATGGTTTATTAAAATTATGTGAAATTTCAATGAATTTCCTAATTAATAAGGAATGGTTATTGAATCAGTCACATAGTTACAAACATCGCATATTTTTTAGCCATGAAGATATTGCCAGATGGGGTAATTATAACGGATTGAAGCAGTATATTGCGACACAAAAACAAATAGCTGAGAATCCTAAATTTAATAGAAGGTAATCTTCACAACAGAAATATTTGAGCAATCATATCGATCTGATTCAATTTGTAGCTGAAGATATGGACTAACCTGTCTAAATTACTAGAGTAAGGACTTACTCACCATTTTATGGACAGTTGGAGCAGTCTATGTCGTTAGTGGAAGGCTTGTTCTACTTACTAGAGTACGTAAAAATTGACAGATCTGGCAAGTTTCAGGTAAAGGATTTGAAAGATACTGTTGATATACTGCAATACTACTTATTTGTAACTATCATATAATATAGGATAAATGCCTACGCATGGATCGATACATTTACAGTTAAGGCCTATCAGTAACAATAATAAATTTGGTCTCCCGCATAAATAAATACATTTTCTAGCATTCGGACAACAACGGATAATAAAAATAACTGATCTACTTGCAAAAAATAACAATCAAGCTAATGAACTGCATTCATTATGTGCTTACTAGTTGCGCATTTGGAGTTATTGAAGCTATACAGAATTAGTATATCAAACCGGATGCAGAGGAATCAGATAGTGATGATGATGACTAGCAAATATCCAATAATAATAGATGATATTTTTTATTGATTTTTATTGTAAAAAATATGAGAGAATTTTATGAGAGTTCAATATCGCATGCAATAGCTAGACTTATTTTATAGTTATTTATTTAATAGCATAAAATACCCTCAGAATGATTTTCAGCAATAAAAGTAAGGACAATGATAACGATCGTCCGTAAATCTTTTAATTGACTTAGACAAATTAACTAGCACTATCCAAAATTCACGAAGAGCGAAATAAAAAGATAGCCTGTCATAAAAACAACGACATCTGAAATAAAACCCTTAGATGTTACTTTGCCTGTAAAAATAAATCAAGTGGTAGCTCGAAATACTTCACTGATCTCATCAAATAATAGTGATGTGTCTAATTTGTTTGTTTCCAATAATAATGCCAAAGTTAAAAATAACTCTTCGTATATAGGAAGTGGGTTAATGATCGATGAGTCTTTGCCTAAAGATAAACCTTATCAATTTCCTGATGTATTGGAAATTCAGCCAGAGTATGATGACAGTGCCTACAAAAATATCAAAATTGTTGCTTATCATTTGAGACCATAATGATCCGATTTTTTTTAAAGTTTTCAAATACTAATATCAACCTGGCAACATTCAATCAGTGTAAAAATAGATTTGTAAATTACATATAAAGATAAATTGTTGATTATGGCTAAATAGTTGAGTTAATTATATTTAAATATATTCGTTATTATTTAAATGAGGCAAGATTAAAAATAGACCCCACACAAGTACGCTTCTCGCTCGTCAAAGAAACGCATGTTCGATTAGGCACTCTCCAAGGACTTGCTATGCCCATTCCTAGACACATTTTCTCCAGGATTACTCCCAAACTACACTCCGATGCGAAAACAACCAGAATATTTACTGTCGCCTTCACCTATTAAGAAAGATCTATTTTCGCAGCTTCTGGGTACTGAAACAAAGCACAATTCGTAACACTAGTACAATGATGACCCCATCGAGGAGGAGTAAATTATCTCCATATCAGAAATGAGCTCCGATGATTAAGATAGCATGATTTAATAATGCAGTTCGGAAAATTAAGCCAATTGGAGTTAAGAAAATGGTATCAAAAAGAGGAAGAGAAAAAGTACTGCGCAGATTAAATTACTCAAGCAAGAACTCGATGGTTAAATGAACTGGACCAAGGAGAAAATCGTGAAAATGGCAGAAGTTACTGGGTTGTCTCAGTCACAAGTGTATAAATGGTGCTGGGATCAAAAGAAAAAGCAAAACAAAAATAAATCGTAGCATAGTCAAAATTTCCATGATAAACGCAAACTAATCAAGAAGACATTAAGCTTCCGATTCAACGATCCATCCAAACAAGACCCAGAAGCTTCTAGTGATGACTAGCAGAAATAGAATATAAAATGCTAGTTTGCTCATGCTAATAATCGTCGAACGATGACAAAGCCGAAGTCTTCGATTGTGTTGGCTGACACAAACGAGACGGAGAAGAAAGTTAATAAAAAACTTATATTTTACTGATAATTTAATGCTTGTTTTATATTTTTCATCTTCACTTTATCTATACTTTATTTATATCTTAGTATTGAGAGAGCGCGTAGAAAATATTTAAATTATTTTAATGTATAATACTTTTCCACATGTTTCTAGAATTAATTGGCCCAAAAAATTGAAGATAATAAAGTATATCGTAATATTCGTAGCAGGCTGTAAAAATATGATGCAATATAGTTAAAATCAGTTAAATATTCAGGTAATTAAATTGAATGGTGAATCAGATAACAGAAATAGAACTTATAAATATACAACACTTAATTAATCAAACACTGGTATAATAAAAAGATGTCAGCTTCAGTAATCGCCAAGATCCTCGTACTGATTTGTCTAGGAATCGGCATCCACCAGACCGTGAAAGTGAATTTGCATCAAGGTCTATACACAATCGAATACTGTGCCAAGCCTATTCCAAACATGAACAAGCTTCAAGTGCACATCGATGACTCTCATATTGTGATTGAGGGAGGCTGCAACACTCAGTCGACTACGTACTGGATTCAAGATGAGTCTATTCGAGTAGGTGCATGGGCATCAACACGCATGTTCTGTAACGAAGATCACGATTCATCTATCACACAGATCTTCGAACAGGCCACCAAAATATCGGCCTACGCTGGGAAAGCTTACCTCTATGACAAGCAGGGTGTGAAATTGCTCAAAATTAGAAAAATGCAATGAAATTTCTCTCTCTTGTTTGTTTGAATTTTGATATTTTACGATTATTCAAATTGAACCCTTTAGAGAACAACCTTGTCTTGCTTTATCCACGCATTTCTGTAGACTAGTGCATGAATTATAGACCGAAATTTTTATTTTTGGTTTTAATTCAAATAAGTTACATCAGACGAAAACTACAAAAAATAGAGGTATTGCAAAAATTTCAATATATTTTTACATAACTGTGTATATCTGAGAATATAGAAATACTAATACAAGATTCAAGATTAAAAGATACTTAAAGCAAAAGTTTTAAATTTTGGTAGAATAATGTAGTTAAATTGGAAGAAATCTATCTCTAATTATTCACTCATCATATTTACAATGTTATTATTGAATTACATGTATAGAATTAAGAGCAATTGCAATTTGAGCAATTCAGTAAAAATATATGTTCTCGATTTTATTCATAATTATTGAACGTTGATTTATGATTGGCAATATAAATAAGCTTCCGATTATTATAAAATAGTCGAAATAGAATAATGGAATAATCATCATGCTCAGAAACGTACACGAGCCAGCTTGAGACAATCAAGTGCATTGAGAACAATTTATTACAACTAAAGTCACGACTTAACTTCCTTGAGAAGCAGTAATCCCGTTCTGAAGCCCAAATGCATAAATTATTTGAGTCTACTATTCCCATAATAAAAAGCAAGATAGTTGAAACTGAAAAGTTAAATAAAGTACTTCTATATTTAAGCATAGACTCGTAATTGGCAGCATGAAATAAAACAGAGTAAAATACACAAGGCTGAAGAAGTGAAAATGAGTAGACTACAACAATAAATTGAAGTCAATAAAAACACGATGGAAATTCATAAGAGTAAATCACATGGATCATTTCATATAAGGGAAATGTCTAAGAAGAATAACAAGATCATAATTGATGCCAAGAATGAGTGGATTCAAGAGAAAAGAAAAAAGAGTGAACTTATCAAAGCGAACAAGCAGTAGTCGCGAAGAAAAGTAGAACAGTTTTATCAGCACAAGTAAGTATTATTTAATTTAGACAGCACTAACTAAGAAAAATGAGATTTTAATAAAATATTTAACTTGAAAGAAAAATAAACAAAATTGGAGCATCTTTATCCATGATGCATCAGAAGCAAGAGTAGCAGGAAGAGCGCTATAAGACGAATCACGATTTGCTAACGAAATTGAAAAGAGTTGTGAATCATTTACACATAATGCGTCCATAGGCTTTCGAATCAATAGTTCAAAAATATAGACTCAAGCCAGGTACAGAATTAAATGACGATATTATCCAGGTTATATTAGAAGAAGTTGACGGATACCTCGATTCTTGTCAAAATTCACCTGGATACGAAAAAGACTAAAACAGGATGGATCGCCGTATCAGTCAAATCAAGCTCAAGGCAGAGCTTCAAAGTAGGATAAATAGTCAGGTAAAAAGATATCAATCTGAGCTTCCTGATATTGAGGTCATCTACGGTGATATTAGCCAGTTATCGAGAGCAATCAGGTGAAGGGAATGGTTGCAATTTTTATATAATAAATGAATCATCAATATTTGCTATTAATACCATCTTTTTTAACTTCAATATCTCATTATATATCTTATCGATGATATCAAATTAGATTTTTCTCAATAGATATTATAGATTGTGCTGCTTATAATAAAAGAATAATTCAACAGCATGGATAGCGAGAAGAAGCTCATCCTTATGAGGGGACTGCCCGGCTCAGGCAAGTCTACTCTGGCAAAGAAGCTGGCAGGGGCTAATGGTGTTGTCTACTCCACCGATGATTTCTTCATGGTGAAGGGCTAGTACGTGTACGACTCCAGTAAAATTGGAGATTATCATAATAAAAATCTAGAGAGGACTATCGAAGCAATGAAGAAGTAAATTCCGATCATTGTTGTCGATAATACAAACGTCAAGCTGTGGGAGATGAAAAAATATGTACTCTAAGCTTAGAAATTTGGATATGCTGTAGAAATCAAGGAAGCCGATGCTCCATGGGCTTGGGACTATAAACAATGCGCTAAGAAAAATACACATTCAGTGCCAGAATAGACCTGCAAGAGGATGATCGACAATTATGAGAAATTTGAAAATATCGAGGAAATAAAAAATGCAAAGTAAAATTTCCGAAGAAATAAAAATAAAAATTGATGCTGTATGCTATATTGGTCAGTTTGAAGGCACTTAGTTGTTGATGATTATAACAAAGTTTTGAGCTAATATATTTATTATTTATCATAGCGGATGTTCGGTCTCTACGAAAGCACGGCGACCAGCCAAGTCATGAAAAATATGAAAAAAATATAAAATATTGACAGTTTTTAAAAGTACATCAAGGATGTATACGACATGAAGATGCAAAGCAATGAGCTGACTCGCCTCATCAAGAACCTCTCATTCGATTTCGGATATGGAACACTGTACAACATTATTCGAGATAAACTACAAAATGTATGCCGAATTCATAAGAGTTACATAAGCAGTTCGACGGCAACTTTTTTCCTTAACTCGCGAAGTCTATGCCGAGTGAATGTACCTGCATCTCCAGACTACTAGTAAGACAGCAACTTGAAAGTTCATGAAGTAGTGACACGTGTACTGTACTACCATTTTAGCAGCATTTCCACGTCCAACAAGCAAGTATGCTAGATGTGGGAAATTATAAAAGATAAAGTACCAGCCACAAGCAGCGACCCTGAACTCGCAATTCGAGTACCTGATCTAAAGCTATCTACTCTGAATTATTTAGCTTTAAAGTAACTTATCCCTCAGACTGAGTTCATAAATGCTTCTGATTTTAAAAATATATTAGTGAAGCTGCATCAAGCCAAGTTCGTGACCAAGAAGGAACATATTCAATAATTACTGGAAGTTTATTCAGCTAATTAAATTTTTAAAGAAGTTCCTAAGACTTCATCAGTATAAAAGCAAACGGCTTAGATAAATAATAGCGCTGTTGTTAAAAGCACAACCGAAGTAGTTCCTAAAAAAAGCGTTAAAACTAAAAATTCAAGCGGAAGTAATGGTTTTAAAACATAAAAATCTGAAATAGTAATCAAATCGCGATAAAATGAAATAAAAATATCATCAACTTCTATCACTGTCTCTATGGACGAATTTGATTACGATGATGATTCAGATAGAGAAGAATAATGGCTTAAAAAAGCAAAATAAAATCCTATTGCTAAACAACTGATTTAAAGATTAAAAATGGGTGGTAAATTTTGTAAAAATTAATCGAAAAAAGCAATGACTGAAAAAGTTGCTGAAGATGTTGTTAAATAAATGTTGTTTGATAATTTTAGTCCTGACGCCGATCGTTTTCGCATCATTCGCACTTCTTAAATAATGAAAGCTTATGAAGATAAACTTAAAGCAGCCGAATAAAAGTACGAAGATGCTCAAGACAAAATTGGAAAAAAAATATCTATTGATTAAAAAGAATCATAGGCAGCTCAGAAAAAGAAGAAAAGAAAAAATAAAAAGAAGAAAACTAAAAATACAAATGACTCTGATGGTTAATAAAATCAATCGTAATTGGTATCAAATGCAACGAGATCAAAATAAGAACAAAAGCTACAGCAATAATTTGAACTTAAATAAAACAAATAAATAAAAGAAATTAAATAAAAACCAATTTCTTAAATTAAAGATCGGAAATAAATCATAAACAAGAATACAAATATCAATGGAAATACAAAAGGAAATGTAACTAATGGTCACTCTACAGTCATCAAGTAAAATAAAGACATATATGATATCAAATAGGATATTAAAGCATTTGGGGAGACAATAAAAATGCTGAAAGATATGAAAATCGACGATAAACGAAGAGCGACGTGCTATATTGAAGTAAGAAAGCTGGAAGACTGGCGAAAAAACACAAATGAGCAAGTCATCAAAGGACAATGATTTGCTTCGGCATCTCCATTTAAACATGACCAATTATTGTAAAGATGTTACCTAAGTTATTAAATATCACTCCAGTTACACAGATTTATTTTATTTCCATGAAATCTGTGTAGCTGCAGGATTGCTCAAAGTTGCACTGCCTGAAATATTTTTTATATCATAGCAGAGTTTGAGCTTATTACTGCTGTTTTTCTACTTTCCCTTACTGTTTTTCAAGTACTTTTCTCGTAAACTCTCAATTTTTTTATCAATGTCCGATCTTTTTTGCTAATCTTGTTCTGCATTTTTCTGATACTTGTCTGCTGAAGATCTTGAGACAGTTGAGCATTATGAAAATATGGACTTGCTATTACTTCTACTTTTGCTTCTCCAGCTTTAAATTTTTTACACACCAATAATCTCACAATATTTTTCCAGTTGCCTCATAAATCCAGGATTAGGATCAACCTACATTTATCAACTAGTTACTTTCTTACGTTTTCTCTTTAGCATGGTGAGCACATTCTAAAGCGAATGCCTATACTTCTTCACTAAATAAGCAGCAACTATGGTGGCACTTCTACTTTTACCCACCATGCAGTGCACAAGAACATTGCCTACTCTTCTGTTTCTTTATAAAAATTAGTAAGTCTGTGAGAAATGCGCATGGATATCATATTAGTCTGTATCCAGGGCAGGGATGTAGAGATAGTCAGCCAGTTAAGGATGATGCTCAAGATAGCCACTAGCAGCTATAGAAATAACTGCCTTGATACCCAAATCTATCCATAAATGTATGTGTACTTTCTCGAATAGATTTAATCCCGGCTGAAGTATAATCAGAAATGTAGATGGCACCACGTCCGTCAAGTCCATCGAATACGCAGTCGATGTCATATATTGAGTCTTTCATGAACTTGCAATCCAAGTTCGAGTCTAATATAATTAAGAAATTAGTTTATAATAAGTGTAGTGAACCTATTATTACTCGGATATCAACTTCACTATCTGTTTTTGGTGAGTATTTAATATAATTAATAGTAGTACTCGGGGTTAATTATAAAAATTATTATTTAAGACTCAATATTCAGCTTATTGTTATTATTTAACTTTTCATATGAATTTGATAGTTTTATATTATGACAATAAAATTAATTCAATATTAGAAGAAAGTAGTAAATTTATTAATATCACAGATGCACTGCTTAAATAAGATACAGACAGCTCCAATCTGTATGATGAGCATTGAGTCTAGCCAATACATGATACACACTAAAACTGCTAGGCTGCGAACTAATACAATATCTCTTATGTGTTAATATTTACTAAATTTATGTAGTATTTCCATCGCAAAGAGTACGAAATCTGACTGAATCTAATTAACAGTTAATAAAAAGAGGCACAGTTTGATCTTTACCTATTTTTCTATGTTTTTACCAGTTGAACAATTTACGTAAATAATGTATTCCACCTCGATTTTGAAACATCTCATGCACCAGACTAAACTAATTTAACAAATTGGATGATTGTAATTATGAAGGATCAATACGGACTGATTGAGTGACTGATCTACAATTGTGAAGTACTGGCGCAGGAGGGATAGCCATAAATTGGAGTAATTTTTATAAATACATTCGGTAATGATTTTAATATCGTAGTCCTTAGATTTTCAGACGGTACTTTGTTTATTGTAATTTGTTTGAAACTTATTTTAATGCTATATTTTTGCATTAATTTGCTTATATTTTGTGTTACTTAATTTATTAAGGTTATTCATGCTAACTATCTACTTAATCTTTAACCAGCAACTGCGGTGTATCAGCCAATCCTGTAAGATTATACTCAGGATCAATATTTTAATTTTAATCTCCTAAAGTAAAATTGCTATATGTGATTGTATTTATTGTCGTAGTCTTCTTATTATTATTGTCTTGCTTAAGAAATCGACCATTATCATTATCAGTATTATTGTTATTGGTGTAGTTAGACATTGGAATCTAATATAATGGTTATTGATTTATGTGTAATCTATATGGGGATTATTTTATTCTGTTTTTTTGTTACTGTTTATGTTGTTGTTAGGAGTTGGTAATTATCTATAAACTGTCTCCTATTTTATGTTGGATAATGTCTAGATATTCCTTAGATGCATGATTCCCCGACATATCTAATTTCCTCAACTGCTTAAGTCTTACAATTTGGTTAACATGTTGCCTATGCAGAACAAACTAATTATTAGCCAATCCTAATTCTTATAATTGTTAAGGTAAAGCTTAGATATGACTGATAATATTATTATTAGCTTGCAGTACTAATAAATTAGGTGCTAATTGAAGCCCATCAATACCCAACACTAAATCATAGAGGGTATTTTTATTACTCTCGATGTGTAACTCTTTAAGATTACTGAATGGCAGTCTCCATTAGGCATTATTATTTATTTTATTTATTTTTGTTTTTGTGGATAGTACTGAGTACTGTATATTACTGAAATTATTACAATTAACATTAATGATTTCTAAATTTTATTCTGGTAATAGTATAGTTTATAGATGATTATTGGATATGATAACTTCCCTCAAATTTTACATTTAAGAGAGATCGACAAACTGCAACATATTATTACTTAAATTAATATACTAAAGAGTATAAGTAAGAGTGAGAGGCTTATTTTTATATGATGATGGTATTGTTGATGATTTACGAGTCATATTAAATTTTTGCATATTGTTGTGCTGAGCTGACAGTTTCTTTATATTTGGCAGTGTTTGTATATCTAGTGATAGTTAGTGCAGTCTGTTGTTATCTAAACATAGTTATCTTATATTGCATGTATTTATAGAATAGTAACTTATGTATGATGCTAAGTTAGTTATGTCGTGGTTACTCAAATCCAATTTCTATGTATTACTGTACTTATTCTCATTTTAATCATTAATATTGTGATGCTGTATATGCCTGTAGTTTAGCTTGCCTGCTGATTTACTATTACTGTTTGAACGTGAATATGGTGATAATGAACATGTCTGTTTTATTGTGCCAGGTTGTCTAGATATAGTTGATGTCATTGTATTGGTAGGCTGTTGGTTATACTAGTATTTGAATAATAATATTGTTATTAACTATATAAGTGTATATAACATGATGAATATTAAAATCATCATCCTCGTAGTGCAATATAGTAATCTATATTGTTCTATCTGATATTATTCACACTTTACTAGTATTAGTATTAGTAGTAATATTAGTATTAGTATTATGATGCATATGTAATTTATTTCTGTATGTAATTATTTCCTAGTTGAGCACATGTTTGTAGGCAGCAAGTGAATCCTTAACTTTCTTAACTAGCACACAGCACCTATTACATCCTACATCTATGATTTGAAATTGTAATCCTGATAGTATGCTGTGGTGTAGGGTTGATACTTTTTATATATGTTTGTGGATTTGTTTGTCATGTTCATGCAGAATTGTTGAGAATTATGTGTGTGAGAGTGTAGGGATTATATGAGTGGAGGCAATAGGTTTGGCTGGGGTTGATTTTAGTGTTGATAACTAATTTGTCGTAGTTGATAATCTTTGTTATAGCTCCTATATACGCATATTTAATGCAGATATCTAGTTCTGCAGTTTCATATTCCTAGCTGTAAGTCTATATATTATTACAATATGTACATGATAGTGTGATCGTTAGGCCCATTACGATCAGTTTAGCACTTCGAACGTACAATTTTCGATTTATTATTACTTTATTCTGTACTTTTATTACTCTTAAGCGTATTATACTACTGAATTATACTATTGATGGCCGAGTAAGTCTTCACTGCACAGTTCTATTTGATATCATCAAGCACATGGCTTAATGTATTATTCGATATGCTTGTCCTTGTGCCGGTTTTATTTAGACCGATATTTGATGTTGGGTTTGGATTATTTGCGTTTCTTCTTGCGAAGGGGCGTGTTTTAGGCTTACATATTGTATGCTAGTCTTATTAAGCGAGCAGTGAGTCCAGAGTATTACTAGTCAGCATATGCAAACTTGTATCTTTGTCCTAAACTTATGTTTTGACTCTAAGCTTGTGCTGGGTTGATTATTTCGGCATATTGACTGCTAACTTACTCAAAGTTTCAATCAATAGGTTAGACTCCATCATAACCTCCATCTCCTTGACCATCAGCTGATCACGAGTACGATTAATGAAGCATCGATTAAGCTCATACTCAAGATCTGCTGCGACTGTACTGATTGAAGAGACGGGGTTGCTAAAATGGTGTGAATTTGTCTTCATGTATTTTTCAAGTTATTTTTTTATTTCTAACTTTAACTATAACTAACTTATTATTTAGCAAGTAAGATCCTTCATATCTGTGGCTAAGTGTTGTACTGCTATTTAATATTTATTGTTGTATTGCAGCCGTGTACTTAGAATGTAATTTCGTATAGATATAACTATTTATTATATTAAGATTTATGTGCCAGTTAACGCATACAAACTGGTTCGTTTTGGAAGGTAGTCAAGTATAGACTGCATTGCTAAATCATAGTATTAATTTTATTTACTCCTTCTAACTGATTTTGGATCAAATACCAACAAATTATATATAATCTTTTCTACTATTGAAATAGAAAGTGTGTAGACGATCAATGGAAGCGTCGATTCGCTTTTAAAGCTTAGATATACATGATACGGCTTGTGAAAATGAGTGAAAGATTCAATATAATTTTTTACAATTTTATTCTATTATTAATAACATAATATTATGAAGCGTAACTTATAAAATATTCGATGCATATTTTTATCCATATGTCCCAGATCATTGTAATTTTATTAGTTATTGGCAAATGTAATAAGTGCAGCAATTTTTGTATTATTATTTTATATATTAACTGTATTTTCTACATAGTTCTGACTTTAATCCGCGCCTCTTTTTGAATTCGAAGCGGAGTTCATCTATACTATTCTAGGATATGTTTCAACATTTAAAATATTGATTAATAGCTCGAGCGTTTTATGTAAATCGATGTTTCACAAAATTCGAAAACTATTGCTATATTTCGTCGGCATTCACAGCTACGTTGTTATTTGCTTGCTTTTTATACGGTCTGAGCCTGGATTATAATTGACTCAGTCCGAACTTTACTGGATTTACTGAAGTGTCACACGCCTGAGAAAATAAATTTTAAGCTTGATTTCATAACTTCGAAGTGACTTGGTAAAATTTGTCGAAAGTTTAGCATTAAGCTTGTTGATAACTCTTTTCAAAAACAAGCATGGAAAAATCAAAACTTAGCACCCGCAGATGATTTTTCACAAAATATTCATATAATACTGTTTGAGGCTTTATTAGTATTAACTAAAAATCGAATGAAGAAAATAATATCATCCCTTGCATTGGTCGGACTCAGCTTGGCCGGCCGTCTCAACGTAGGACTCACTCCTAGAAATGACTGGAGCGGAAATGCCTATGATCTCAGCTGCGATGGCGCATCTGGTGCTGTCAAGTATTATGTCGACGGATTACCAAACGGTGTCGAATTTAATGGCGCAACCATTGTTATCAGAGACTTCGCTAGAGCTGGTAACTACACCGTCAGAGTCAAAGCCATTGATGCTCTCGGCCAGTCCGCTGAAAGAGTTATCACACTGCAAATTTCTCAAGGAGCCTCAGGAAATGCAGGCAACGCTGGTAATGCTGGCAATGCCGGTAGCGCAGGAAATGCAGGAAATGGAGGAAATGGAAATGCTTCAAGTGGCAATGGTAATGCCCCTGGTGGATCAGGAGCCCCTGGAGGAAATTCACCAAACGGAGGATCACCTGGATCTGGCTCACCAAACGGTGGAGCTCCCGGAGGAGGTTCTCCAAATGGTGGAGCACCTGGAGGTGGCGCCCCAGGAGGCGGTGCCCCTGGAGGAGATGGAAGACTTTCAAACCTTATCACTAATTATTCCTCAACTACAACTACCACAAGACCTGACTATGGACCATCCGGCAGATACCCAGAACCAAACTTGCCAACTGGACCTTCTACTCCAGTCGGACCCAACCCAACTACAATTGGAATCCAAACCGATCAAGCCCCAAGAACCCCAGCCAACAGAAATCCCATTACCCCTGATGATATTACTTTGAGAGCTGCTTCAGACAGGCATCAAAATGCTATTAAAGGTATCACAAACTTGCTCAAAATTATTGATCAAGCCAGAGCCAACAAAGACAAAGCCCAAAGTGATATTCAAACTTACACTCAAGCTTACAATGATGCAGTGAGCTCTCAAAGACAAGCTCAAAATGACATCATTGCTGCTGAAACTAAATCATCTCAAATTGTGTCAGCCATTAATTCTCTTTCTGCCACTATCGATGACTTAAAGAACAAAATCGCTCAAGCTGTTGCCCAAAACACAGCCCTTACAACTAGCAAAACTACAATTACTACAACAATCACAACCCAAGAAGGAGATAAAGCTGCTTTGATGGAAAGATTAAAAGCTCTTGATGCTGATTTGGCTAAATATATGCAAGATCTCTCCAACAAGAAATCAGAGTGCCAGTCATTGGATGATTCAGTTGCTGCCAAACAAAAATAAATTGTTGCTAGACAAAACTAATTGGATATCAACAGTGCTGCCAGATCTGCTACTCTTACTGACATCGATGCTAAAAACGGTGTTGTTGATGATTTAAGGAAAAGACTTCAACAAGCTGAAAAAGATCTTGCTGATGCTAAAATTAGACTTGCTGACATTGATGCAAAAAGACTATCACTTCCTGTTGTTATTCAAGGATTACAAAGAGATCTTGCTGATCTTCAATCTAGAGCAAAAACTTGCGCTGATCAGCTTGCCAAAATCCAAGCTACCATTGATGCTTTCAAGGGAAATGCTTACCCAGATCTTACTAAACAGATTGGTGACATTGATGCACAAATCAACATCAACAGAACAAAGGTTTCAGAAATCGATGCTAAACTTGCTGCCACTCAAGGCCCACTTGAAGACTGGAAAGCTAAACTTGCTCAAGCTCAAGATGATTTCAACTTCGTCAGAAACCAAAAAACTGACTCTGATGCTGCTCTCAGAGTTGCTTATCAAAATGGTAATGATGTTAACAACAGAGTTGCCTTTGCCAAGCAAAACATTGATGCTGTTATCAAGAGATTCCAAGATGAATCTAAGACTGTCTCTGATGCCACTCTTAATTTAGAAAGAGCAAGAGCTGAATAAGCTTTAGCCAGACAAGGACTTGAAGATCTGATTGCCCACTACTCAGATGCTCTTCCTTATGCAATAGTTCCAAATGGCAATGGTTCAACAAACCCAGGCACCCCATACGGCAACAATCCCTCAGGCTCCCCTCTTGGCCCAGTGAATCAAGGCGGCAACGGTGCTCCAGGCAGTTTCAGAGTATCAAGCTGGACTAGCTATTTATCGACAGCCTATGGTGCAGGTGTATCTCCGGCATACCCAGGCAGTGTGACTCAACTATTCCCCTTCAACTTCTTATCGACTACTTCAGGCAATCAAGGCCAGAATACTGGTGTCACCAATGCTTACGGTAATATCCGCGGTGGAGCTGGAGGTAATGGTGGTCGAGGAGGTGATGATGGTCGAGGAGGACTAGGCGGAAATGGAGGAAGAGGTGGAGATGATGGCAGAGGTGCAGTCGGTGGTCAAGGAGGTTGTGGAGGAGGCAATGGTGGTCTTGCTGGCAGAGTTGCTACTGGTGTTGTCGTAAGTGTTAGAGCTGATAGCTTCGATATCAAAGCCGATGATGGATCAGTCTACACAATTAGAGTTGCCCCATGCACTCAATTGAATGCCAACAGAGCTGATTATGTTATGGAAACTGGACATCAAGCTGTGGTCAAGGGTAACGAAGCTCAAGGAGGTAAAAACATCTGGGATGCATCTCTTATCACTTGCCTTCAATGATTGATTAATTATTTTATAAATCTATAAAAATACTTATATCGAAAATTAATGATTTATGAGCAAAGCATAGAAAAATAAAGAATAATCACACAAAGTAAAATAGTCCATCTAGGTTATTTTCTGTCTAGACCTTTCGTATCGTTTGCTATATTGAAGGCGGTCCGCAGTAGTAAATTCTATCAGGTTTTTGACCAACAAGATCTTCAAAAAAGGCCTTATCAAAATATTTGGTAATCATTTGAACTCCAGGCTATGAGTCATTATTATTATATCGTAGTCTCATATCGAAATTATCTAAATAATAATATGAAATTTACTTAAATTGTATTTTATGTTAAGATGATATAGATCTTTAAGAACGTTGCACAGATAGAAATGCTTTGGACTTTCAAAGGATCCAATGAAAAGTATTTTTACATCATCTAAATATTCGTACTATATTCTTTATTCATTCAATTTTCTGATGAATGCTTAACCTGATCGCGCTTTAATCAATTTAATTAGAGTTTTTTGTAGTAAATAGTGGAATAAGTCAACGAATGGAACAATTCCTGTCCCAGCAGCAACGATAATATAATAACCTTTAGACATTGGCTTCAGTTTCAAACCTCGTCCGTATGGACCCTTGATCATGAATTTACGCTAAGTTTGTGAAGAAAACATAAATTTAGTGAAAAGTCCGTGTCTGTAACTTTTAATGCAAAATGTTAAGCATGATTTTCGCTAATTGGCATCGAATAAATTTTATTCGCTTTTCATTTTAAGCAAATTGGCAGAACTGGAGCCTTAAGAAACATAATAAGATTTATATGCTTCTTTGAATCTATGAAGTATATTTTGTTGTTGATTGCTAAGTGATATCACAAGCGAGTAAGGTCTCTGTACCTTTCCGATGACTTATTAACTAGGACAGCTGATCATCATATATTTGCCAAAATTTTCGACATTAAGATTTTGCTTAACATATGCATTGCTGGCTTAAAATTCAACAAAATAGCTGTCATTGTCCATTTTTTATAGCGCAGTCATCTTCCAGTCAACCAGTTCTTCTGAGCTAGCGTTAAAATTAAACAAAATAGACTATACTCTGATCTCGCCTACCAATCTTGCTTATAAATAGTTCATAGCATATTTTGTGTGATTATGTCTAGGATATTCAGCACTGGCTTGATGCGTGCCTCTGAAAAGATAGTTTACTTATTGGCCATTGTACAGAGTGAAGATATGCTCTCCGCCTGGGTGTATGAAATTTTAATCAATGTAATACATTTTGTTGTCCAAAATCAGATATCGAACTCCAAGTTCATGATAGTCTCTGAAATTGTCGATATTACTGTTGAGTTTCTCTAGAATTTAATCATGTAGCTTTGCATGTTTAGAGTGATGCTTCAATGGAAACTTGAACATAAATGAACGGGTTTGTACTCGGTAGACTACTTCTAAAATTATATACACGAGAAATAAAGCTCCAATTACGAACAACCATGTACGAAATAGAATCTGATTTGAGAAAGTGTAAGGTTGTAGTAGTAATGCAACTATAACTTTACCTAGTACTGACATGAATGTGCCTAAATAGCGATGTACTCGTTTGAGATTGAACATTTAAGAATTAAGTGTATCTGTGATCATTTAATACCTGAGTCTGAAACCAAGCCCAAACTGCACAACTATACATCCGCAGAGTATCCAAGCAAGCACGAACTAAGCAAGCACAACACCCTCCATTCGTTATCCATTATACCAATTCTGGGTATAAAATACGACGGTGCGTGCTATAACATATAGAAAAGTCATCAACCCAATGATCATCATGCTGATGCTGTGGATATTTATTACCATGGGGTATGAACGGGCGTATCTGGCTAGTAATCTTGGCAAATCGACACCAAGGCCCCACATTGCAAACATTGTTATTGTGTATGATAGCTGGATTGAAGCGTAGGTTAACGAAGATTGAAAATCTGTTGGCATTTAATTGTATCTTTGTTGTTTTATATGTTTATCAGTCTGTTTTCTATGAGAATTGCTGTGTGATTTATGAGGAAAGGTTTAGATGTTATTATTTGAGTTTAACTTATTATTTGTACCTGATTAATAACTGCAACAATCACTATCATTATCAATAAATAGACTACATTTGATTAGTAAATAGAGACACAACAAATATAAATATTAATCAATTTGTTCATTATAGCTTTTGATGGTTAGGCACAGTTGTTGTTTAAGCTGATGCTTGTTCAATTGGTTGAGTTTTATTTAGTTTTGACAAATCGACTGAACCATGAGACAGTGCTAGTCTGTTTTTATCAACTCTGTAAATTCTTCTCTGCACAAGATACGCAATGAAAATGACATCTAAATATATGAATAATTACCATCACGGAATGAAAACATTCTTTGTAGCCAAGGGATATCGATCATGAATACAAAAATATCATCGATGATAGTGCTGATGAATCTGTATATAAGTGTTTTCCAAGGTAGATGTTAAACTGACTTGAGTTTATAATTCAAGTAAAGTTGCGGTGTCATCATAACAAACCCGAATATAAATATAAAAAACACAGCATTTTCAAGTAAAAACAAGTACACAACATATAACGAAGGCATAGGAATAGGCAATTATTTAGCATAGTACCCGTATGCTAATTTCATTGAGGGATACAGTTTGTACAGCATGAACGGAATAAATAAGGCGATTATTAAGTAATTTGTGTAATGAGTGGCTTCGCTGTCTGCTGATTATACTTTGTTGTGGTACCATTGCTTGTAATTTATGGAGATCAAGAATCTGTTTTTAGTGCCGATACTTATTTGTAGTGCTCGGGTTATTTTCCATACTGTGAGTACTAGGTCGAATACATGGAACACTATATAAAGGCGATTAGCGTCTTTCTCGTATAGATACAGCACTATAATGATCTAAAATACAAGCATTTGATATAGAGATTTAATAGATAGACCAGGCCTATTTTAAACATTCTTCCATACCTGAATTTCATTCTTGAATGCAAATATCTGCATAAAAGTCTGCAACATGCTCAGCGTGAAATATGTCACAACTAAATAAAAATTGTTATCAAACAGAGTCTATTTAATCAGGTCGATAGTGTCCTCAGTATAGAACTCGCCTAACAGTGGATTAGCTTTTATCAAATATTCGCGGTTAGTAAACCCGAAGAAAAATTGATAATATGTGAAAGAGTACGGTTGAATTGTCAGCTGCACTTTATGTGTTATTTATTTGTTTTAATGTGATGATGATGCCTATGATGGCTATTAGGGTAAAGGCGATTATGTTTGTGCAATATTTGAGACATTGTTATCTGTAGTTCTATTATGTTACAGAAGATAATGTAAGGGTTTGTATGTTTTGTATGGTACGTGCAGCTGTGACAGATCTAGAGGCAGCACAAAATGCTTACCATTTTATTTGTTTGCAATTATTATACCTAAAGTACGAAAGAAATTCTTCTCGAAAGGCAACCAGTATTAAGTGAACAGAAGTAATATACTGAATCGCACAGGGACATGCATGCAATATTTGCTCTTAGTTTAGTTATTATTTTCATGATGTTTTTGATCAGGGATACCTTCCATACCCATTTCCATACCCACCAATCCAGACCCTGACCTCTATTTGGCAAACCGTGTTAAATCTACACATATGATACAATATATATACTTTGATGTGAAACCGCAATAGGTTTATTGAGATTACTTTCAGCCCATAATTCCGCAGTTATGGTAAGATTATCCATTCCCTCAAATAACAGCAACTCCAAATCTGTGGTTACTGCTGGTTGTTATAGCGAGTACAGCATCGAGTACGAACTACTCATTAAGTTTGTATGCGTTGAGTTCCATACACGGATTGTTATGTGTAAGGGGTCACCCACTTGTAAGTAGTTTGGCAGGTAATGGGAAGGTGGTTTTTGGTGAGGGTGTGGCTGCTGATTTATCACTGGGTGCAGTAATAGTATGCTGATTATTAAGATGAAGATTAGATGTAGTCTGGTTGTTGTTGCCATTGCGCTATTATTATACTCAATATTATATATAAAGTGATAATAAAAATAGTGCGATAACAATAGTATGTATCGAGCTATTCAACCACATAGTCAATCTCAATATAGGCCAATCCCAAAAATGATCACCTCAAGCAAATTCATTAGGTTACCAGATACAGCAAGCACATAATCTAACTACATTGACAATGATGATTAATTATAAGATATGATGGAACAAATAGCAGCAAACCAATAAATTATTGATAAATGCAGAGTTTCTTTAGAAAATATTAGAAATAATTTTGATGTCTAAGCCAATAGTCGTAAATTTGATGGTAGGCTTAATATTAAAAATAGAAATATTGCTAAAATTAGAAATCGTGTCAATAGTGAACCATAAATCAATGAAATACCCATCAAAAATATAGCCATTAAGGACAATAAACCTAACAAATAGATTAAAACAGAATAAAAAATTGTTAAGAAAAAAGAAGACGAAGATCGTAAATAATTTAGTAATTTCTTTGCATCCTTGAGACAGCCCTAACCAAAAGCTAAGCCTAAAAAATAAACAAAAGCAACAAATTAACCATAAATAAATCCTGAGAAATAACCTGTACTCGTTAACGAAACTCCGATTAAATAATAAAAATAAAAAGATTAACCTGTGCAACCCTAGGCCAATCAATAAAATTTATGGAGAATCCGCGAAATGAAATACCACGGAAGATCTATTTTCTAGAAAATCGATTCACTACGACCTAAAAAAGTATGATAATTAATATTGAAGAAATACTAGTTTAGATATTTCCAGTAAAAGAAGTAGCACTACATGATTCTATCTATAAAAGTGTATCCAAAAATAAATAAATATAAACCCAATTATTTATCCAGTCAGAGTATAAATTCCATGCGGTCAGACCCAATAGTATTAACATGGATCTAAGCAAAAGGGCTCAATTATTCATAATCCAGTAATCCTAAAACTGCACAGCTAACTTTCTAAAATTTAGGCTACCTCATCAACAGCTAGAGTTCACGCGTGTTCAACCATGTTATCTGGTTGTTGTTGTGCAGTAACGGTTCTACTCTTTATGCTAGCTAGGCGATCAGCTAGTTTATTTCTGGGAGACGATTGTACGGGTAAGCCTATTATGATATGGATTTTTGTTATGATTGCTATTTAGTCAGCGCTGAATTTTTTACGCTGTTTTAATATGCCTATGTCGAACTTTCAGGTTCATGTTGCATAATTTAGCTCTATTTGTTGGAATAGCTGTCTCGATCTTTGCCAGTCTCTTGCTTATTTTATTTTTTACTCCTTTTGGTCATGGCTGCAAAGTTAATGCCATTCTTGCTAAAGTGTGAATTATGAAATGCAGCTCCCACATTCTTCTAAGCTTTTCTCTTGTTGAATCCGTACATGTTAAGCTGCCTGACAAAGGACGTATATCTAGCATGCCTGAAGTACTGCGGTAGGACCACTTCCTCAAGGGCATGCACACAGACGATGTGGATGCACTACCCTGATTTATCCCAACGGATGATGTGCGTGAATAAAGTGTTCTACAAGATCTAGGATAGCTTGACCAGGAACGATGGAACTGATTGACTTTGTGCTTCAGTCATGATTTTAATGCGATAATAAAGGATGCTAATGCTAATTAGATAACCAATTATTCAGTAATAAAATATCTGATTTTCATCAGATTTGGTCATCTCCATGCAAATATTCATTATAGTTAAGCCATTATCATTAAATCATGAAACACTACTCAGGTTTATACTTATAAAGTAATAACTCTTCGGCAAAACACCAAACTTATTTTTCATAATATAACTTTTTTTAGTATTAATTGCTTAACAAGTAAGAGTTAAATATGAGTATTATTTTTCGGGATTTGTTTTTATTTTCAAAATTTTGTTATTTATTTTTGGTTGTAATATTATTTTAAGAAGCTTATATAAAATTAATATTCTGCAATAGTATACAACTACAAGTGTGAGTCAAAGTATCAAAAAAGTTATTTATTTATTTTTGTACAATTTCCAAGCTTAAAAGAAGTTATTGATAGGAATTATATCCAAGATGACTACATGACACTTTTAACTCAGTATAATAATAATAATTAACATGTTTTAAATCGAATTCGATACAAAAGAGATTGAAGGTGCGTTGCCTGACTACAAGTACGTTAAAAAACTCGGCACAGGTGCATACGCTGTTGTGCACTTAGTCGAGAAGAGATAAACCGGATAACAGTTTGCCCTCAAAAAAGTATACAGAATTTTTAACTTAGGTTAATTGTTTAGGCATCAGTGAGTACGATCGCGCTGGAGCAGCCAATTAAGCCCGGATTTTGAGCTCACTCTAACATAAAAACCTCATCAAAGTGCACGAGTGTCTGTTTGACAATACTGAAGATGTTTTGTACCTCTTCATGGAGTATGCTGAGTCAGGAGACTTAACAGTATTAATCGAACAAGCTAAATAAAAAAAGAAACGTATACCATAATCTACAATATGGAAAGTAATAGCAGATGTTTCAGATGGTAATAATCTCAATAATTTAGGGCTTCAGTACTTGCATAAGAATCAAATTATGCATCGCGATATAAAGCCAGCCAATATTTTCAGAATGGGCAAGAATTTTAAAATAGGTGACATGAACGTTTCCAAAGTTATTAAACACGGTATAGCTGCGAGCACTAAAACAGGTTCTCCATTGTACACTGCCCCTTAGGTGTGGAACAAAGAAACATATAGCTTTAAGTGCGATATTTGGTCTTTAGGAGTCCTTGCCTATGAGCTATGCTGTCTTAAAGTGCCTTTTGAAGGCAACAATATTATCGAGCTCACTAGGAAAATGAGTGAGGGTAAACCTAAAAGTATTCCAACAGTATATTCCTCAACACTTGAGTAGATAATCAGGAAAATGTTAGAAAATTCACCTATTAGAAGAATATCAGTTGAAGAAATAAACAAAATAGCGCACTACAAAATCAAACAATAAGTTGATAGTGTTGTAGAAGATGAAGCTGATATCCTAATGGACACTATTATGTTTCCTGATACGCATCAGAGATGGGTCAATTTAGTGCCTTCTAGCTTACCTCCAAAGACAGGTAGAAAATCATAAAGCTTGACAAAGTCTCAAATTCAAGAAAATTTCAACTCAAGATAAAAATAAAAAGGAGACGTGGAATTAATGGTAGTTTCTAATGCATTCCGGAGCAGTTAGAAGAAAATAGGCAACCTACCAAAATCCACAAGCCGCAGCAAAGTCTCATAAGGCAAAGCCTCAGATAGCAGTAGAGGCGAGTTAAAAATTCCCTCAAGTCTACCTCCAATTTACCGAGGAAATTCGCCAATAAATCAGCGTAAGAAACAATCAGTTTAAAAACAATAAAATAGTATTGAAAGACGAGAAAGATCAAGTTCACGTACAAAAAGACAATCAGCAATTGAGCTCGTAGTTTAATCAAAGTCTATATTGAGCGCTGGTAAGACTGACGTTTGAATAATAACAATTTTGTAATCACTGTTGTTGATACTGTAGATAATATTAATATTGTCCAATAGTAATACATATTGTTGGTTATGGAATATTGTGACTTTATAATTATGTGTAGTCTTAATAATTTATATAGAAGAAATGTTTGTTTTCCAGTAAAACGATCTTTGTATAAATTCATCATTGACTTATCACAGTTTCCTAGCCCAATTGTACATTATTTGTACATAGATGACAGTTATTCATTGATTTGTTGTTGACTAACAGTGAGATATTAGAAAAACGCAGGCGCTGTTTAATTCTGTATAATTTTATTTTTGTTATGTACGTAACAACTTTCCTCTCTTTGCTGGTCCTTTCGGCAGCGATAAATTGCCCGTTATCAGATAACCAACGCAGCACTGCCTTTTCAGGTACATTGAATAATATTCAGGCCTTTTGTCTGCTGAGCCCGATTCAGGTCAAACATATCAAGATATGCAATACACTCAAAATTTCGATAAAGCTCTCGATCGTGTTCCTCAACTAGCCTTATGTAAATTTATATCACTATCCAGCTATTTCAGGATATCAGGATCAAAATCAAGGAAAAATTAAAATAAATTGCACCAAAGTTTCGGTTGACCAACAGAGCTTCATTATAAGACTTCAGTCTCCAGCCGATATTAAGTGGACTAAGCTTGATATTCAGTATCTGGCTTGTACTAAAAATTAAGTGGAGATAGGTTCAGTCACAGTTTCACAGCCTTCATATGACGCTAACGGTTTTATTACCCTTCAATATGTTCCAACAATTCAAATTACTCAAGATGTTAGGCTAAGACAGTTTTTAATGGCACTTGACATTGAGGCTCAAAATGGAGGTGTGCTTTCAATAAATTTCTAGAAAGTTGTACAGACATCAAGTGGCCTTAACTTCCTATATTCTTCCAATATGTGCAGAATAAATTCTATTTCCTTAAGCGTTGTCATATTCGACCCATCAACCCCTGGGTTACTGTTCGTGGATGGCCAAATATAACAAAATTCACTATCGACAACAACATAGGTATCAATAGACAAAACATACATGTAATAACTACGCATATACTTCGTAGGTTTCAACTCCCTAAACGCAAAAGACATTTCTTCCTTATCCTTATCAATTTCATTCTCAAAATCATTCTCATTGATGATAGATTCCTCCCACATAAAATCAATAAGAGTTAATTATCTAGTGTTATCTTTTGTGGATTGTGGCAGCTGTGACGGATATCCTTATCTGATTAGTAATACCTGCTATGCTGATTGTCCATTGAATACTGTACTCAAGAATGGCATATGTGTGCCTATTGTCTGTGGTAATGGCTATCAGGTTAGTAATGGGCTGTGTAGTCCTGTCTGTGCGGGCAGTAATCGGTGGTATAATGGTAAGACTTGTAGCTGTATCGATGGATATAATATGATCAATGGCCAATGCAGTCAATGTCCATCTGGTACATACTTCAACTATTACTCACAATCATGTGATTCAGTATGCGGGCCAAATTCAAGCTTCAACCCTACAGACAACCGCTGTTACTGTTATTCCGGCTTCGTGTTAATAAACAACGCATGCTCAACATGCCCGGCAGGTACCCAGTACAACCCATCTCTTCAACAATGTTCAATGATCCCAATATCATGCAATACTAACTAAGTAATAGCATTCGGTCGCTGCGTATGTGCAAACGGATACAACAAAATAAACGGTATATGCCAGAGATGTCCAGATAACAGTGTGTATCAGACTGGCTCATGTGTGTGCAATGATGGTTACCAGATGGATAACAATTATAGATGTAGTAGACAGTGTGGAAGTAATGAGGAATGGGTTGGAGGGGATTGTAGGTGTAAATATGGGTTCAATAGGAATTATAATCTTATTTGTGTGCCTGTTGTGTGTGGGGTTAATTAGTATATGGATCAAACTGGTACTTGTGTGTGTCAGAATGGGTATAATAGGAATAATGCAGGACAATGTGTTATTATTCAAATATTATGTCCGAATAACTAAATCAATATCGGTCAAGTCTGCCAATGTATTCAAGGTTATGCTAGAAGCACAACAGATGGCAGATGTTACCCAATTCAATGCCAACCCAGTGATGTCCTGGATCAAGTAACATGGACTTGTAAGCCAAGATGTCAGTTAAATAGTTACTGGGATAACAATTTACAGAGATGTGTCCCAAACTGCAATAATGGATATGTTTTCAATGCCAATTACAATTCTTGTGTACCAGTATGTCAACAGAATTATCAATGGAATGGCAGACAGTGCACCTGTGTAACAAATTGTCCTATTGTATGCCCACCTGGAACTTACCTCGATCCTACAGGAAGACAATGCTTAAGCTGTGCTAATGGTATGATATTGAACGGTAACTCTTGCGTATGTCCACAGGGACAAGATTATATTAATGGAGCATGTCGAGTACGATGCCAAGCCTATAGTGACTGGGTCAATAATAGGTGTGTTTGTAGACAAGGCTATTTTGAGCAATATCCTGGACAATGTGTTATCATAAACTGCAATATAGGTCAAAGATGGGATGCTGATCAACAAAGATGTGTGCCAATATGCCCACCAGGAAGAATTTACACATCAGGAAATTCTTGCTCATGCCCTCAAGGAACTTACGAAATCAACGGGCAATGCACTCAATGCGGCATAAACGAACAATATATCGGAGGAAGATGCGACTGCATTAACGGCTACAACAGAATTAACGGTCAATGCATTCAATGTGGTCCTCTTGAACAATACTACAACGGCAGATGCGACTGTATTAACGGGTATAACAGAATTAATGGTCAATGTGTGCAGTGTGGAGTAAATTAACAATTTTATGGAGGAAGATGTGATTGTTCTAATGGTTATTATAGAATTAATGGACAGTGTACTCAATGCGGGCTTAATTAACAATATTATGGTAACAGATGTGATTGTATCAATGGATTTTATCGTATCAATGGGCAATGTGTAAGATGTGGAATCAATTAACAATATACTGGACTTATTTGTGACTGTGTTAATGGTTATTATCGAGTTAATGGTGGTCAATGTCAACAATGTCCTATAAATTATATCTGGAACCCTAATACTCGTCAATGCGTTCCTCCAACTCCAATAACTTGTTCAAACGGTAAAGTATGGAATGGAACAAAGTGTGTATGTCCTCAAGGCACTTATGAAGTTCCTGGGTTTGGAACATGCAGAAAAGATTGCGGCCCAGGTCAAATTCAACTTCCAAATGGTCTGTGTCAATGTCAGCCTGGCTATCAAATGAACAATTATGGAGTCTGTGCCAAGATATGTGATGGAAATATGGTGTATGTTAATGGAAATTGTCAGCCTACTCAGGGTTGTGGACAAGGCGAAGAGTGGTCAGGCTATAACTGTGTATGTAAAGCAAATTATGAGAGAGTTGCTCCTAATTACTGCTCTCCTCTATGTCAACAAGGCTACCAGAGAAATAACCAAGGAATATGCGTATCAGTAAATTGTCCTCCTCCTCATAGATATGGTAACGGTGTGTGTATTTGCGCAACAGGCTACGAGCTCAACCCATCAGGAGTTTGCGTTCAAACTTGCCAACCAGGCTACACCAGAAACAGTCTCGGATATTGTGTACCAAGCTGCACTGATAACAAGATATTGGTTGGTGACCAGTGTATGTGCACTGTTGGTTGGTACAATATTAATGGTGTTTGCAAGAGATGCCCTGAGTACAGTACCGAGACAAGCAGTGGATCGTGTATTTGTACTGCTAATAACATTCCTGTACCTTCAGGTGGAACATGCCCAGTTCCTCAAGCATGCTCTGACCCCAATACTTACTATAACCCAACTCTTCAAATTTGCAGTTGCCGTGCTCCTGCTATTTGGACTTATGGAGGATGCCGTGTTCCTCAAACATGTAATCCTAATGAAGTGTGGACAGGTTACGATTGCGTGTGTGTTTATGGATATTTGAAAACTAATGGAGTCTGCCAGCCTAATACTCAAGAAGCTCGTTGCCCAGACAACTCTGTTTTCAATGGATTGAACTGTCAGTGCTTACCTGGATTCTATCCTCAAGATAATCGCGCTTGCGTTCGATGCCCTGCTAATAACTATTGGACAGGCTCACAATGCGGTACTTCAACAGGCTCATGCACAAATGGATACTTCTGGGACAAGACCAAATTTGTATGCAGTTATCGAGGATCATGCGGCCAAAATCAATAATGGGATGGAGCTAACTGTAGATGCATGCAAGGATTCTTCTGGATTAACAACGTCTGTCAATAATGCCCAAGCGGAACAGTTTTCGATGGTAAACAGTGTAGCCGAGGAGCTCCCACAAGTGTGTGCCGAGACCCGTACTCTTACTTCAACGGATATCAATGCGTGTGCGTACCTGGGTATTGGCAGCTGTCAGGAGGGTGTGTAACTTGTCCATCTTCTTACAGTTGGACTGGAGTTTGCTGCAGACCTGCTTAAGGAACTTACTTTTCGTTGGCTTCAGATTCGCCTAGTCCTAACTCTATTCCAGCTACTATAAAATGATCGTTTTGCATTTATTGACAATCTTCATAAAAATAAATATTGTATATTAATAATACCCAAATTATAGAACTACAAGCCAACATATGCACTAAGAATCCTAGATATCTGAGTAATAATTCAACCAGTTCATAATCTCCATAAAAAGCGGGTATGATTCACAATTAATACAGATCTCTGTAACAAATAGATCAGTACTTGTAAAAATATGGCGCCTCGATCTCCAACAAATTGTAATCTCAGCTAAGACAACCTCCACTCTATTTTGCCATTAATTTGCATTAAGATTCAGTCTGTTTGACTGTTGTTCAGAAATTAGTTGCGAAAGGAGCCAATCCTAATTTTAAGGATTCTAATGAACAGAGCATAATATTCTATGCTTGTCGAGATGGTATACCTCTATGATAATATAGGCAAAATTATGTGCGTGGACTACTTACAGTCAATCGGTGTATCACTATTCGAATAAGACGCATATGGCCAGACTCCACTATATTACATCGCAAGCGAGAATCAACTCTCTTTAATCCCAAAATACAAAAACCCCTCAGATTACAACCACGTAGATAAACTAGCACAACAGACACCGCTCTACTATGCAGCTAAGAAAGGTTACCTCTAAATGTGTAAATTATTAATTGAAAATGGCTGTGACCCTACTCATCATGATTCGCATAATAAAACTGCAGTATAATATGCGAGAAGAGCACGGTATCATTAAGTTACGGAATATATCAGTGGGGAAATTAAACGAATCAAGGATATTAAGGATGGCAAAGATAAATAATATAAAGCTGGTAAAGGTGGATCTACACCATCGAAATAACAAAAAGAAGTAAAAGATCAAAAGTAAATGAATCAAGGTGGCAAAACAGCGCATGATAACACTAAGAAAGCTAATACTAAAAAATAAATATAAACTGAAAGTGTATCTAATGTTCCACGATCATTCTATAAAATAGTTTATGTAAATGATCAAGGTGAAACCAAAGATTTAACTGAATAATAAATTAGAGTGTTGGTTCGTTAAAAACCAGTTCTTGAATCACTACTTGCAAGCCCAGGTTCAATCCCAAGATAAGCACTGTAAGCAGAGAGACAAGGATAAGAGAAGTAAAAATGGCAGAAAGTAGCTACTAAAATAGTACAGTTAATATGGAAACACAAAGGTGCAGGATGGTTTCAATAACCAGTAGATTCTGTGAAATTTGGGATCTTGGATTACAACGATATCATCACTCACCCTATGGATATTGGAACTATTAAGAAAAAATTACAGTATAATTTCTACACTTCTCCTCAGCATTTAGCTAGCGATTTCAAATTAGTTTGGGACAACTGTTACAAATATAACGGACTAGAGCACGAAATAAGTCTATGCGCTAAATAGTTAGAATCGCTATTCAATTAACTTTACAAAAACGAGCTTAAATAATACGAGAAACGTGCATGATCAAATTTTATCGTATACTCTGTGTGTTTAAACAATAAATAATCACAATATTTAATCATAGACTAATGTTGCTCCCTTTTCTACTCATTCTCCTTTAACTTAGATTCCCCCATTTTTAGCTCTTGTAATCTTGCACACTACTGCTATTCGCACTATTCGCACTGACATTACTTCCATTTGTATATGCATGTGTATATGTATTAATAATAGCATTCCTGAAAGCAAGCATGGCAGGTTGGATCATTTTCTAAAGATGTACTGCACTCTTATAGTATACGGTATCAGGATGGTTGAATTATTTGCAATTTTGAAATATTAACTCGATATCTGAGCATATGTGTTACTCGTTTTTGTATTCATGGTTGCGTAATTTACATGATATTGTTTGCAAGTCCATCGGACATTTTATTATTGTGTGGTAATTTGGAACCTATTTTGATGATACTGGGTATAAGAAATGTTTGGCTTATGGGTATCGCTTTATTTGTTATACTAGTTTTATGCATCGGACTGCAAATGATTAAATGTCGAATTTTTTGAGATCGTCATGCTATTCCCAGTTCCAATTTGACTATATCACACCTGGTATTATTCTTGGATCTCTCTTGAATATTTCAACCTCACCATTCGGTAGTTTTCTTTGGAATTAGCTCTAATCGACATTATTTTTATCGTTAAAATTTTTACCTGAAAATTTTATCTAATTCGAAGAAAGTTGCTTTATTTTTTCAATAACAAACATCTTCTGCTTTTTGATGATCTTATCAATATTCATATAGTCGACAGTGGGATGAATTTTGCATTCCATAAGCTTCCCTCCATCATATTCCTTGATCGTTCCTTCATAAATTTAGCGAGGCATGGTTATTTTTTATGAAAATCCTTGCTTTCTAAAGAATCCCAAAGCCATATTGTC
>APMI01012106.1_pt1 | contig 41221 bp, 35 predicted proteins | sample 667938 | NCBI WGS metagenome assembly APMI01 (sample SAMN01084076, study PRJNA167559) | wastewater metagenome | biome: Wastewater | place: Denmark: Ejby Moelle, Odense | collected 2011-11-28
TGAAATTAAGTTTCAGGATATATTCTCCGCCGGCGATGCCCGACACATCTACACTATTATTACCTGCTATTAGATTGAACTTCATGATGGCCTGGCCGGTAACAGCAAGCAATACCGCTTCTGTATATTCACTGGTGCCGGCAAGGCTAATATTTAACCGGCCGTTTTTAACCGGGTTGGGATATATCATCACCCCGGTACTTTTACAATTGATCAAAACTGGCAGTACTTCAGAATATTTATAATGGCCGTTTCTGTCGATCATCTTTAACCGGTACAGCACTTTCTCTGCTGTGGCAGGCACTTCATTATCTGCAAAACTGTACTGTGCTTTTACTGAACTGTTGCCACTGGCTGGTACTGTGCCGGCCTTGATCCAGGTGGGTGATGAAGGCAATGACCTTTCAATTTCGAAACGATCGCTGTTGATCTCGGTTTCTGTATGCCACTTTAATGATGGCAGGCAATTTACCAACGCGGCTGTAAAATCATATAGTCTTACCGGGGTTGTAATTGAAACAAAATAACCTGCCTGGCTGCTGTTGTCAGATGGATTGTCGCCATTCAAACTTCCCGGAACACTGCAATTCGTTTTAAAAGTAAGCTGGCCAGACATTGTTGGGGCACCCGAAGTAACGGTTACGCCCTGTATGTCTATCAGTAGATCAACGGCTGTATTTACTGCAACAGTTGTTGCGTTATTACAGATTGTTATCACTATCCCATCGTTGTTTCTTACTGTCCATCCTGTGGGTATATTGTTTTGGGTTGCTGAAATAAGAACGCTGGGCGGTACTGTTACCGACAAACTTATTTTACCCATGGGCACAGGTGTACTTTGACCGGAAGTACCAGGTGTTGCATTAATGGTGGCCTTTAAAGTACCGCTTGCTCCAAGAGGAATCGCTCCCGAATTAAGTACGAGCATATTGACGGATACATTTTGGGCAACTGCCCAGCCGGCAGCAAAATACGCAGCGGCAAGAAGGATGATTTTTTTCAAGTTATTTCTCATTTTCGAATGCGTTTAATTGATTTATTAAAACCACTTCACTGTTAGTTAATGACCTTGCAGGAGGATGTTGAATAATTATCTGCAGGTTTATCATCTTTTAATGAACCAGGGTCAGTACCTGGTGAAATACCATTGGAAAAAAACAATTGCCCTGAAATGGTAACGGGCCCCCCGGTATTTTTTCCCTGCAGCGCTATGAGCAAAGTGCGGGCATCATTTGAAGCAATGATGTCCTTTCCATTTGACAGCGAAATCACTCCATTACTGTTGCTTATAATTTCCCATCCTGTTGGCAAATTGTGACCTGTTGTTTGTATGGTAAGTATAGAATCAGGAACAGTGATCTGCGCCTTTAATTTATATACACCAATATTAGACGAAGGGTCAGTGTTATTAATGGTAACCTCAAAAAAGACTGTTTTGCCAACTTGTACTATACCTGAATGTTGCGTCAGCACGTTGATTGATGCATTCTGTGATACTGCTGTTGTACAAAACAGGATGCCTGAAAAGAGAGGGATAATAAATCTGGATGCTATCATTTTTTGAATTATTATGTTGCCTGAGTAAGTTGGTTTTTGGAACTGTGCCAAATAGCAGATCATGACACACAGATAGAAAGTCGTTATTTTTTTTGTTACGAAACTATGGTATGATGTGTACAGAATTTCCTCCCAACCATTAAGTAATCATTAACTAATTGTTTCCACTTTTTAGTTTGCCGGTATCAACGTTTCATCACAAAGCACAAGCTGTAAGAGATAATATTTGCATAACAATTTGTTGACATAGATGATGCCGTTATCAGTTTCCTTTGCAAAAAAATGTTAATGAGAAATTTATTCTGTTTCTTCTTTTTCATTGCAATCCCGGGTTATACTATTGCGCAGGGTGGAAAAATTACAGGCAAAGTGATCAGCACTTCTTCCGGCCAGGTATTGCCAAGCGCCACTGTTATACTTGTTGAAAAGTCAAAGATGATTGCTGCGGATCAAAATGGTGCATTTGTATTCAGCAAACTTGAACCGGCTACTTATTCGATCAAATGCAGTTATGGCGGGTACAACGAAAAAATAATAGACGAGATCATTGTTAAAAATGATGACAATACAGCGGTTACCATTTCCCTGGAGGAAAAGATTTCCGGTGAGGTTATCATCACCAGCAAGGTTAGCCTGAGAAGGGAAACAGTGGCTGCTTTACTGGTGGCACAAAAAAACAACGCCAGTGTGAGTGATGGCATTTCTTCGGAAGCGATCAGGAAAACGCCCGACAGAAATACCAGCGATGTTTTGAAAAGAATTAGTGGTGCAAGTATACAGGACGACCGCTTTGCCGTGATACGTGGATTAAATGACAGGTACAATGCAGCGTTTATAAATGGTGCGCCACTGCCCAGTTCAGAAAGTGACAGAAAGGCTTTTGCGTTTGATATATTTCCCTCCTCTATACTTGATAATCTTATTATTTACAAAACTGCCACTCCTGATAAACCAGGTGAATTTGCAGGTGGTATCATTGACATAACAACCAAATCGATTCCCGCTAAAAATTTTACTTCGATAAGCATTGGTGGCGCATACAATTCTTTGCTTACCGGGAAAGACCGTAAATATTCTGACACCCGTGGTGGCAAAGACTGGCTTGGCATTGACGATGGTTCAAGGGCCATTCCAGACGGAGTTCCATCTTCACCGGAAGAATTTCGTGCACTTACCGCTGCACAAAAAGCAGACCTTGCCAGGTTGTATCGTAACTATAAATGGGGCATTTCAAGGAAAAGTGCTTCGCCCAATTTTAACTTTCAAATTTCGAAAGGCCTCAATATCGAACGGAAAGGAAAAGAGTTTTTTGGAGCACTGTTTTCAGTTACCTACAATAAAACATTTACGTTTAAAGAAAGTGAAAGAAACAGTTTTGCGTTTACCCCAACTGAAAGTCCGCAGCCCGGCGAACTACCTATTCCGGTTAATAAATACAAAGATTCTACTTACAATGATGAGGTTGTACTGGCAGGGCTGGCAAATTTTTCATTCAAACTCGATAACAACAACAATATAAGTTGGAGAAACAACTTAAGTATCAACTCAGATAACCAGGTAGTCAGCAGAATTGGCGCTTACGATTATCAGAATGAACCGGATAATTTTATAAAAGATGATGTACGCTGGTTTACTTCGAACCAGATATTGTCATCACAATTGCTGGGTGAGCACCAGGTGGGAGGTTATAAAACTAAAATCAGCTGGTTGGCATCCTACAGTAAAGTTGAAAGAAAAATTCCTAACCTGTCCCGTACATCCTATAGTGTAAACCGGAACGCACCCAATGACCTATATGCTTCTTTTTCCACTCCTCCAAGCCAAACAGTTGGCAGTGGCACCATGTTCTCAACAAGATCAAATGAAAATATAAGAAATCTTAAAGTTGATATTTCGCAGCCCTTTAAGTTTTTGGGTAATTCTCAAAATTTTGTAAAAATCGGTGCCGGCTACCAGAAACGGGAAAGGGATTTCATCAGCAGAACACTTGGACTTACACCCTACAATATTGGGATTGACTTTGATTACTCATTGTTTTTACTTGGACCTGACAGGATCTTTTCTCCTGAGAACCTTGGAAAAAAAGACGATGGAAAAGGCGGCTTTATGCTGGCTGATGGTACACCTTCCAATGCTAATTATAATGCAGGTTCTTCATTGGCCCATGTTTACTTTATGAGCGACCAGCGGTTCTTTAAAAAATTCAGGTTGATATATGGTGTAAGAGCAGAGTCTTTTCACCAGAAATTAAATTTTGTTGACGACCAAACCAATAAACCTGCAAGGGTTGATTCAACTGTTACAGACTGGTTACCTTCAGTGAATTTTGTTTACGCCGTTACGCCGAAAATGAACATCAGGCTGTCGTTTGCTGAAACAGTTAACCGCCCCGAATTCAGGGAACTTGCTCCATTCCTGTTTTTTGAATATGTGTCTGGTTTTTCATATAACGGTTACCGGTACCTCAAAAGATCAAAAATAATAAACTACGATTTCCGGTATGAGTTTTTCCCGGGTAAAGCACAGGTGTTTTCTGTTTCCGCATTTTACAAAGATTTCGCCAACCCTATTGAGATCATCCAGATACCTGAAACATCTGCTCAAACCATATTTGTAAATACCACCTCCGCTAAAGTGTATGGCATGGAGCTGGAATTTCGCACGCTCATTTCAACGCTGGCAGGAGTTAAAAAAGAAAACTCCATCCTGAATAAGTTTACTTTTTCTGCAAATGCTGCCGTTACAAAGTCTGAAATTAAGCTGTTGAAACTCTACGATTTTAACCCGGAGCAGCTTGTTACCAACAGGGCCTTACAGGGGCAGTCGCCTTATCTTATCAATACCAGCCTTAGCTACAATGATGAGCAGCTTGGATTGTCATCTACTTTGTCGGTAAACAGGGTAGGCGACAGGGTTTATCTTCCGGGAACCTATAACCTTGCTAACATTTATGAAAAGGCCAGAACCATCGTAGACATCCAGATTGCGAAAACCTTCCTCGAAGAAAAACTGGAGTTGAAATTTAATGCACGGGATATGCTGGCGCAAAAAGTAGATTATTACCTGGACTATGACAAGAGTAAATCTTATACTTCAATCGACAGGCTTTTTTCATCAGGCATCGCACCGAGGGTTTTCAGTGTAAGTGCCACTTATAAATTCTGATCTTTTGAACAGGTACAAAGCTGGTTACAGGAAAGGGTAACACATTTTATTGTTATTGCAGTATTGAATGGAAAGTACTAAGTATACATTGCCGGCTAAGCCAGCATCCTTTGGATTTGGCATGGGTGCAGTAGCTCCTGTTATGGTGCTACTGATGGTTTTTATCATGGGGCTGCTAAAGATATACAGTCCCGATCTTGGCTTCCATTTAAAATCTGCCGAATGGATGCTGGAGAACAAGCGTTTTATTTATATCGATTCTTTCGCCTACGGATCAACAGGCAACAGGTATTTTAACCTTCAATGGCTTTTTCAGTTATTGGTATATGGGCTTTATCATTCGGGCGAAAAAACGTTAGTGATTGCAAATGCTGCACTAATCACAGTTTCAATTGCCCTGCTATGGTATAGGTTTTCAAAATTTACTTTCACAAATAGAACAAATATTGTTGGCTTCTTTGCCTTCATGGCGTTGTTACTTGTTCAGCCATTGAGCTTTGAAATACGGCCCCATGTGCTTTCATGGATATTTTTTAACCTGGTACTGCTTTGCCTGGAATCATTCAAAAAAAATGGCGATAAAAAAACACTTTACTTTTTGCCAGCGATAATGCTCGTATGGGTAAATACCCACAGTCTTTCAATATTGGGGTTAGCAACCATTGCTATTTACAATGCAGGTATATATTTTGAAACAGGTAAGATTGATAAAAAGCTTCTGTTGTGGTCATGTATATCAGTTGCCGCATTTCTTATAAATCCTTATTTTTTGGAAGGATTGATGTACCCTTTTTTGCAGTTCAGCCTTTTATCCGGAAACAGTGCAGTAAAAACTTATTTTGGAGAATTACAATCCCCATTTACTGCAAAAGAGATCGGAATGCTCGGCGCAAAATATTTTACCAGCCCGCTTCTCATCATCCACCTGTCAGGCTTGTTGTCACTGTTTTCCATCACCCGGGCTGTAATAAAAAAGCAATATACAGATGCGATCCTGTTGACGGCCTATCTTTTTGTTCTATACCTGGCGCATAAAAACTATGGGTATTTTTTAATGGCAAGTTTGCCACTGATCGTAAAATATATGGTGGAGTGGCTGGATAGCAGGAAGCAACAGGAGGAAAAAAAATCTGCACCGGCAGCCGGGAAAAAGAAAGATAAAGAAGAGTGTGTTATAAATGAATCAGGGGTTTTCGTAAATCAAAAAATGTATAAACGTTTTGGCCTTGCTGCAATTGTTGCTGCTATTTTTATTAGTGTTACAAGCATTACAGATGGATACGCCCTGTTCAGGCACTCACCTTACCGCTTTGGCTTTACTGAAGACAACGACCAGCTGCCTGTAAACGCAACCGCTTTTTTAATTAAAAACCAAGTTAAGGGAAGAGTGCTTAACCATCTTGATTTTGGTGGTTACCTGATGGCCCATTTTAATGAACAAGTTTTAATTGATGGCAGGATGGATGTGCTGCCCGAAGATTTTTTTAATAAATATGTTCAAAGTCTTGAACGAAAGAACGGCATAAAAGACCTACTGGCTGAATATAAACCAGACATCGTTATTTTCCCTTACATAAAAGCTTCCAACTGGTGGTACTATTTTTTAGTGCAAAAAGAACGATCAGGGTATAAGCCGGTATATGTTGATGGCCTGGCCGTAGTTTATTTAAAATCGGCTGCCTATCCCAGGATACCTGCGCTAACCGACAAGGTTGTATTGCACAATGTTGATCTTGCTGCTCTTGGCAGGATGAATGAAACCATCCGGAAGCCTGCAGCTAAAGGGGCGATGGTTTTGCTTAAAGGACTGTGGCAACGCCAATCTTTTTCATTAGCCGATCAAAACATGGCCACCTACTGTTTTACGAATGGGTTTGATACGGCTGCCCTGAGCTATTCAGTTTCCGGGATAGAAAAATCAACGATACAAATTCCGGGTATTTATGCCAACCTGGCGCTGTATTTCACTGATAAAAAAATGTATGAGCTGGCAGAGATTTGTGAGGGAAAAGCAAAATAAGGGATGGCATACTTTATAACCATGCTAAAAAAACTACATCACAAGCTCGTATTTCAGCGAAGGACCAAAGTACTTTCCGCAGCATTGTTGTCTTTGATCAATCCACGTATAAATTCCCTGCTTGATGCAGGATGCGGTGATGGTACGATCAGCAAATTAATGCAGGAGAAAAACCCCGGGTTGGAAATTTCAGGGATCGATATTATCGAAAGGCCTAACAGTTATATACCGGTAAGAATATATGATGGGAACAAGATACCGTACAACGACGATAGTTATGATGCTGTAATGTTGATAGATGTTTTACATCATGTGAAAGAGATAAAGCAAATGCTGGAAGAAGCTAAACGGGTGTCCCGTAAATACATCCTGGTGAAAGATCACCTGTACAAAACTCACTTTGATTTCAGGCTGTTAAAGTTTATGGATCGGGTGGGTAATAAGCCTCATGGAGTTACACTGGAATATAATTATTTAAAAGAAGAAGAGTGGGCGTTGGTTTTTGCGGATTTGGGATTAAAGCGGTTGGTTGAAAAAACAGATATCCCATTGTACCCTTTTCCATTCAGCATATTGTTTGGCCGCAAACTCCATTTTGTTTGTTTGCTGCAAATAGTGAAATGATTTCTTTTATGGAACTAACAATTTTAATGCCCTGTTTAAATGAGGCGGAAACAATTGCTGCCTGCATTAAAAAAGCAAATGAATGGATATTTGAAAACAATGTAGATGCAGAAGTATTGATCTCCGACAATGGAAGTACGGATGACTCTCAAAAAATAGCTGCAGCATTGGGAGCGAGGGTCATCAACACAGCATGCAAAGGATACGGTGCCGCATTGATTTCGGGGATACTGAATGCCAAAGGCAAATATGTAATTATGGGGGATAGCGATGACAGTTATGATTTTTCCTCCTTAACGCCGTTTTTAGAGAAACTTCGCCAGGGCTGCGATCTTGTAATGGGCAACAGGTTTATGGGTGGAATTGAAAAAGGAGCAATGCCGCCTGTACACAGGTATTTTGGTACGCCGTTGCTTTCTTTTATCGGCAGATTGTTTTTTCAATCACCAATAGGTGATATTCAATGTGGCTTAAGGGGGTTTAAACAGGATATCGTTACCCGGTTACATCTGCAAACATTGGGAATGGAGTTTGCAAGTGAAATGATTGTAAAGGCATCTCTTTTTCATTTGAAGATTGCAGAAGTTCCCACCACCTTATCCGTAGATGGCAGATCAAGAAAACCGCATTTGAAAACCTGGCCCGATGGCTGGAGGAACCTGCGCTTTTATTTAATGCATTCACCCAAATGGCTTTTTTATATACCCGGCTGCTTTCTGTTCTTTACCGGGCTTATACTAATGTTATTAACTATACTAACCCCGTTTGAAATTGCCAGGGGCATTCACCTCGATGCCAATACGCTTCTCTTTGGCGGTGTATTTATTATTACTGGTTTTTCCTGTATAACACTCGGCATGTTCACAAGAACCTATGCTACGGAAGAAGGCTTTTTGCCAAAGAATAAGCTGGACAACAGAATAGAAAAATTGTTTACCCTTGAAGGAGGTATACTGGTTGGGGTATTGATTTTCCTAAGTGGTGTGGTATGCTCTATCTACGCTTTTTACATTTGGCAGCAGGCTCAATTCGGTAACCTTGAATATGCACGGATCCTGCGTATTGTGGTGCCCGGTGCTACCCTGATCCTGCTGGGAACGCAGTTATTGTTTTCAAGTTTTTTCCTCGGGATACTTAAGATCAGAAGAAGGACTCACGTGGTCGGATAGACGCATACCTGGTGAGCCTGGTTTGTTCTGGAAGTCTGTTTTTTTATCAACGAAGCATTACGAAAAAGATAGTCCAGCTAAATATTCAAAAGATAAATTATCAATTTGGCAATGCAGGGTGTAATCCTGGAAAGCCCCGTGGTTGCAGTGTGGTTGGGAGACACAGGCTTTTATTTTTTTAGAAAATCTTTTTTTATACCTCTTTTTCAAAAATGAAAGAACGCTGTTTGCAAAGTTTTTGGGCTTAACAATTTGGTGTCTTTTTGTTAACAGGTAGTTACTGTGACGTTTTAACATTTTACTATAGGTTTGTGATCGCTAATAAAAAAAGCGGACCAAAATATCTTACTACTGTACCCGTACCCGGGAACCTTTAAATCCAATACCAAAACGAAAGCACTGTCTGTAACTGACAGATTTAGCAAAGCAATTTCCGTTTCTCCTTCAGGGGGTGACATGATATCATTTTAATAAAATGGTAAACGTAATAACTATGCCTTATAATTTAAAAGGAACTCCTCTTTCCGGGCCTCTCTTACAACCACCCTGCATGCTGTGTTTAATTGATTCTGCCTTGATGCTTTGTAAAAACATTTTTGTTGCTATCTCCTGAAAAATACCAATCGAAAATTTCAAAACCATTAAACATACAATTAAGAATGAAGAAAAACACACACCACTTTTAAAACAAAAAAACTAAACACACTTAATCACAAAACAAAAAAAAATGAAAAAGAACTTATTACTTATTTTGCCAATGCTGCTTACTGTAGTATTGGTTAATGCACAGGTAGAGTTAACTTCTTACCGTGGTGCATTTGCTCCTGCTCCAACACGCATGTGGACTGAAAGCTGGACTAACTGGGATCCACAGAATGCTGTTTACCCGGCATCTAATGTAAACGTTACCGGAGTTATTTCAGGAAACGTTACCTGGACCAGCAACAACGTTTATCTTTTACAGGGACTTGTTTATGTAGACTCACTGGCCACTCTTACAATCCAGCCGGGTACAATTATTAAAGGAGATGATGCAACAGCATTTTCTTCATTGGTAGTTCAAAGGGGTGGTAAGCTGATAGCTGAAGGCACGCCTTGCCAGCCCATCGTATTCACTACTGAAGCGGTAGCAGGGTCAAGGGCAAAAGGACAATGGGGTGGTGTAATCCTTTTAGGAAGGGCTAAGCACAACCTGGGTACGCAGAATGCCATTGAAGGTATCGCACAGCCTAACGCCCGTGTATTCCATGGTGGTAATGATGATGATGACAACTCTGGTGTATTGAAATATGTACGCATTGAGTATGGCGGTTATGTATTTGCTCCCAACAATGAGATCAACGGCCTTACATTGGGTTCTGTTGGCCGTGGTACAACTATTGATTATGTACAGGTTTCATTTGCAAACGATGATGCATTTGAATGGTTTGGCGGTACAGTAAACTGTAAACACCTTGTTGCTTACAGGAACCTGGATGATGATTTTGATACCGACAATGGTTTTAGTGGTACTGTGCAGTTTGGTTTGAGTGTTAAAGATCCGGCGATTGCTGATGCGCCTGCTGTTTCTACTTCAGAAGGTTTTGAATCAGACAATGAAGCAAGTGGTGCTACCAGAACACTTCTTCCCAAAACCAGTGCATCTTTTTACAACATTACACAAATCGGTGCTTTCAGGTGTGCCAGCAATACTGCCGGTACAGGTGTACAGCCAACTGCTGATGGTTTTAGAAGAGGCGCCCGTTACAGAAGAGGTACTGATCTGAAAATCTACAACAGTATTTTCATGAACAACTGGAGAGGCGTGTTGATAAATGATGCTACGGCCCTGGCAAATTTTGATGAAGATTCTGCAGCGTTCAGGAACAATATCATTGCCGGTGATTTCACCAGTACATGGACGGCTCCTTACAATGCCAGCAAATCATTGGCTTTTGAAGATGTAAGTACACGTTCAAAACTGGGCGGCGCATTTCTTGCAACTTATGAGATTGATTCACTTCATACCTGCAGCCTGCTTACCAATGCATGGAGCTTTACTAACCCTGATTACAGGCCCAACACAGCTGGCGACGGATCAGTTCTCACAAACGGAACGAGTTTGAATGCCGGTGTTGATCTCACTCCGGGTTTCCTTGTTGGCGCTAACCTGTTCAATGCAAACGAAACAAAAGGTATCGGCATTTATGCGCTCGAAAATGGTGGTGCCCCATCAAATGGTGCAATTGTTTTGACCATACCAAAACTTTCTGGTTATGTGCTTACAGTTCCCGGCTTAACACTTACCGGCACAAACCAGTCTGGTACAGATGGTTCAAATGCACAGGGTGCTTATACAAATGGAAGCTGGAATTTTAAAGACGATGGAACTAACATTGTGGCTACTTCAAAACCAGGTGTAGTAATTGCCAAAGGTGGTTTTGTACAGCTTGGCTTTAATTTAACCCGTCCAAATACAACTCCTGCCGGAACAAACCAGAACCTTAGTGTAACACTCAGTGGCGGTACAGACGCAACACCGCTTAACAACGGTGCGCTACAGGCATTTGGTACAAACTAAAACTATTGTATAAATCTTAATTTTTTAAATAAAAAAATATGAAACTTTTTAAATTATTCATGCTTTTGTTTGCCGGCGCTTTCCTTTCAATGGAAGTTGCTGCACAGGCAAATGCTTCCCTGAATATGCTTACGCTTAATTCGGGTGATGTCATTATAAACGGGGGTTCCGGCTCATTGCAGGCTACTGTAGGCAATACGGGCCCAACCAGCACAATTCCTGCAGGCAGGATCAATGTAACTATTACCGTACCTACTTCCATCAGCATTGCTGCCACCCAGAGTGGCCTGCCGGCTGGCTGGACTGTTGTTAGCAACAACGGTACTTTTATCGTGCTTTGTAATAGTGCTACAACTATCCCGGTAAATACGCAGGCGAATTTGATCATTGCGTTACAGGGAGGTACAGCATTGACCTCGGGAGTTATTTCTGGTCAAATGAGTTTCAAAACCAACTGTACTGCCCCGGGTTCATTGTCGGGTAACAATACTGCTGACGATGCTTCTACGGCAGGTTTCCAGGTGGTAGCCGGAGCAGCTTGTAACATTACAGGCGCATCTGGTTCAGCAGGTACCATTTTATGTAACGCAGGTACAACCACGTTAACTGTTGCTGCTACCACCACTGGTTCTACCGGAACACTGGAATACAGCATTGGCGGAGCTTTCCAGCCAAGCGCAGCATTTACGGGCGTTGCTGCAGGTACTTATACAGTTACAGCAAGAGAAGCCGCCAATACTGCCTGTTCTGGTACAGGTTCAGTAACAATCACCCAGCCAACGGCTGTTGTTGCTTCAGGTTCTGTTTCTACTCCTATCCCAACTATTGGTGGTACCGGTGTAATTACAATCAGTGCTACTGGTGGTACTCCGGCTTATACAGGTATTGGTAACTTTAACCGTACTGCAGGTACATACAGCTTCACTGTAACGGACAACAATGGTTGTACCGGAGCTACTTCTGTTACAATCAATGATCCTGCTCCCTGTCTCCTTACCTCAGTATCTGCTGTTGCAGGAACCATCCTGTGTAACGGTGGAAGTACTTCAATTACTGCAACCCCGGTTGGTTTAACAGGAGCTGCTGTTGAATACAGGCTTGGTGCTGGTGCTTACCAGTCAGGCAACGTGTTTACTGGTGTTGTAGCCGGAACTTATACAATTACAGCAAGGGAAGTTAGCAACCCGGGTTGTTCTGTTTCTACTTCAGTTACCGTTTCTCAGCCCGCTGTTGTTTCATTTAGTTCTGCTGCTGTTACTTCTCCTATCGCTATCCCGGGTGGTACAGGTACTATCACTGTAGCTGCTGCAGGTGGTACCGGTGCCAAAGCTTATGTTATTACAAGTGGTACCACTGTCAATACAACCGGCGCTGCTTCAGGCGTGTTCACTGGTTTACTGGCAGGTTCTTATATCTTCACTGTTACGGATGCAAACGGTTGTACTGCTGTAAGCTCAGCGGTTGTTTTAGCTAACCCTGGTATCGCTACTGCTGATCCTTCAGTAGGTGGTATGTACTTTACAACTACAAGTGGCGGTGTGCAAAATGCCAACACCTTGTTGTTAGCTCCTTCAACTGCTTTGTATGATATCAACATCCCATTCTTTAACCTTAACCAGGCTAACCCTGTTCCTGCAGGTACGATCAACTTTACCATTAACCTTGGTAAAAAATTAGTTCTTGCTCCGGGCTTCAACCTGGCTACCGCTCCATTGAGTAATTATTTCACCTGGTCTTCTGCTGTTGTTGGTGGCAATGTGATCATCACCGGTACGCAATCATTGACTACAGCAATCCCTGCTGATTTTAACGGCATCGCTACCTTCAGGGTAAAAGGTGATTCAGCCTGTAAATCTAACGTGGTTTCCAACATCGTGATCACTAACAGCCTGCAAACACTCAGCGATGATGATCTAGGAAACAATGCTGCTACTTTGCAGTATACATTGCCAATTACGTTGAGCAATTCTCAGGTAAACGTAACCTGTAACGGTGCCGGAAACGGTATCATCAATGTAACAGTTAGCTCTGGTACAACAGTTACTACAACCGGTCCTTCAGGATATACCAACACCCAGAATATCGCTTCTGGTGTAAATAACTTTACCTTGTCTGGTTTAGCTCCGGGTACCTATACCATTACTGCTACTGCTCCAAGCGATGCTCCTTTAACAAGCTGCAGTTCAGTAAACACGGTGATCATTTCTCAGCCAACAGTATTGACTATCCCTGGTGCAGGCATCAGCCACACCAATAATAACTGTTTCAATGCAACTGATGGTACTATCACTGTAGTTGCCAATGGAGGTACTGCTCCTTATGTTTATACTATTGCAGGACCTACTGTTAACACTACAGGTGCACTCAACGGTATATTCACCAACCTTTCTGCCGGCAGCTACACTGTAACTGTTACTGACAACAACGGTTGTTCTGCTACCACTGCTGCAATTGTAATTACACAGCCTACCGGTGGTATCCCTGATATTACCTTGGGTTCTGACTACACAGGTAACCTGTTCACTACGCCTGGTATCACCCAGACTATCGTGTACAACATTGCTGAAATCAATGGTAACTCTGCTGTGGGCGATACGCTCAGGATCACAAAAGTGGCTGGTTATACCATCAACTTTAACCCAACACTGTTCTCTACTGTAGTTGGTTCTACTACTTATGCTTTGGATAATACAAGGTGGAAAATTGACAACAGCGATCCTGCTTTTGTTTCAATCATCCTTACAGATCCATTGGTACCAGCCAACCCGGGTACATTGCTTTGTAACCAACTGGTGAGAGTGTCTGTTACCCTTACAAGGAACACTTCAGACATTGCTACTTTCCCATTGAGCGCAAGGCTAAGAAGAGCAAACGGCGAAACCAACCTGGCTAACAACCTGAATTCAATCGTGTTTACCGCTGAGTAATTGATATAAATACCAAAGGGGCCTTAAAACCCCTTTGGTTATTTTTCAAAAAATAAATTAAATAATATGAAATCAAATTCAAAAATCAAACAACTGCTTACCAGGAGTTTGTTGGCATCTTCCGTGCTGTTTTGTTCCCTGCACGGAATGGCACAGCAGGGTAGGGCAGTAATAGCTGATCCAAAGATTGGAGCCATCAGCATTACTGACATGGCAGGTTTCCGGTTGGATGAAGCTTATATACAGCCCAATGAGCTGGTTAAGTTAAAGATTCCCCTGCTGAACAATAACCATGGCCAGGCATTGCCTGCAGGTAGCTGCAAAATAAAAATTGGTTTTGGATCTAAGCTGGTGCTTGATCCATCGTTCGACCTCAATGCTACGGCAATGAACAGTTATTTTCAGTGGTCATCATCCATGAACAGCGGCCAGTTGCAAATTACCGGTGAACTGATCGAGGCGTTGCCGGCTAATATCACTGAGGTAGATGTTGCTTTAAAGGTTAAAGGCACCGTTATTGGTAAATCAACCATCACTGCCAATTTCCTTATTACCAATCACAATACTTTCACCGTATTGTCTGATGAAGATGGTACCAACAATTCTGCTTTTCTTCAGTACACCGTTACCAACAGGCAGGCCCCGGTTTCTGTAACAACAGTAACTGATGTTGTGAAAGAAGGATGTGCTGTGACTGTTTCTTTTTCTACTGACAGGGAGATCAACCTGGCAAGGTATGATGTGGAAGTAAGCAAAGACGGGATAACCTTTGAAAAAGTTGCCAGCCTGAATGCTGCCGGAAGTTTATCATACAATTCATCTTTCGAACTGCCTTCATCTTTACAGCTGGAGAAACTGCAGCTAAGAGTTAAATCTGTGCAAAGCAATGGCAAACTGATTTACAGTGCAGGAAAAAGTATCAGTGGAATTTGCAAGACGCTGCCATTAAAATTAAGTGTATATCCAAACCCGGTTTCAACTGGAGTGGATAAAATAGTGATCGCTGCTGCACAGGGAAATTTTGATGGTAAGTACAAAGTGAAAATGATGGATATGTCGGGTAAAACAGTCCTTGCAAAAGAGCTAACGCTTGCAGGTGTGCAAAGTTTCCCTCTTGAGTTGACCACTATTGCAGGTGGTAAATACCTGTTACAGATCACAACTACTGATAACGTGCAGCTGGGAGTTTTGAAATTTGAGAAGTTGTAAATAATAATTTAATTGTCCCTGTAGAACTGTTTAGTAAGCTAAAGGCATGCATAGGCGTAAAACCCGTGCATGCTTTTTTATTTTGTATCGATGCCAGCTTGTTATTGGCGAATTGATTTTTTTTTGACCGGCGTTATTGCTGTTAATGATTTAGTGATGATTTCATAACAAATCCTGAAATGCCGATACATTAATTTTGAATATCTCTGTAGTGATGTTGCATTGGGTACATTGTTGGGTAAACAACTGCTCCTTTATAAAGCAGGGATACAGATAAATCGATTGCTTAAAGTGGTAACGGGATTACCAGCCTTTAATAAACCTTCAGCATGAACAGCGCCCTGGTAAATATTCTTGAAAAGGAGCGGGAGCAATTGCTTTTCAAATTAAAAGCAGTTGATCATGCACTACAAGCTTATACAAACACCTCCAAAGAGCGGGAAGAACAAATGCTGCTGGACCAAAACCGGGAGAATGATTTCCAGGAAATTGTGCAGCTATTGATCAGGAAATACCATCATTACAATGCAGCAGCACCCACCCGTAACAAAATACTCTTCATACTAAAAGCAGAAGGCCGTTTTTTACATGTACGGGAGATTGCCCGTATTGTTCAGCAACTTGAAAATGAAGTTTCCCTTTCAGCAGTTATCAAGAAGATTTCGCCTGCGCTTTCTATCCTGAAAAGATTGCCTGACTCTACGCTGGTTAGTATTGAAGTGGAACAGTCGCATTTCAATACCTTCTGGGGTTTTAATTCCTGGTTAAATGAAGATGGCACTGTTAAGGAAGCTTTTATGTACAATCAATCCGAAATAACCAGGCATCATGGAGGCAGTATTTTTGCCTGCACTGATTGAATGTTGTTTTGTAAATAAAATGAATGGGGCTCAATGTTACCACTGAGCCCCTTTTTCATTTCTATTACGACTGCTTGCCAAAAATATGTTGAACTGGCTTTTTGAAAACTTGCTTCGCAAAGACCGGAACTATAATTTCTGTAGTTTAAATATTTGGGTTTCAGCGGTTGTTTTATTTTCAATTTTGATGAGGTAATGCCCGGCTGCTAAGCCGCCAACCTTGTAAGAGAAAGCCTGTTCATTATTGAGTACAACTTCCTTCATCGAAATAAACCTTCCGGTAACATCGAATAAGGAGACCTTGTAATGCCCGTTTAACAATCCTCCAGCTGCCTTTACAGTAACAAATCCTGCATTGATGAGTGGATTGGGATAGATACCCAGGTTGATCCTGCTGCTGCATTCTGCATTGAGCCTGGTAGTAGTGCTGTATAAATAGCTGCCATCGTTATCTGCCGATTTTACCCTCACATACAGCAAGGCTGATACTATGTCTTTTGTGATGGGGACAACGAATGTGTATTTATTTTGATTACCTCCATTTACCAATCCTGCTTTAGTAAAATGACTGCCGTCTTTACTTGTTTCAATTTCAAAATGATTTACATTGATCTCGTTTTCTGTTGAGAAGCTAACAATAATGTTACAATCTTTTTTCACGGCAGTTAAGCTTGTAAATTTTACAGGCGTTGTTACCGGTGGAATTATTTTGTAGAGCCTGAAGGAGGAATTGTTGGTAGGGTTGCCATCAGACAGTATTGTTACCGAGTTATGGTTCGTAATTAAAAAATTAGTGGTAATAGTAGAGTAATCCAATACGCTCCCCTGAACATTAAATTTGGCGGTATCACTGTAGCCGGCAGGTAAATCAGATTTCAAATCCCCGGTCAATTGAACCTGGCCGCTGTTAAATTCCGCTGTCCATTGAAAATACTGGCTGCTGTTCACGAGGGCGAGATCCAGTTCCGGATCTAAGATCAGTTTGCTTCCGAGGCCAATTTTAATTTTACAGCTTCCTGCAGGGATGCCGTTTACTAAACTCAGGTTTCTGATCGGCACATTCAATTGTGCTATATATCCCAAGGGCAGGGTATCGTCTATCACAACCCCTGCGATGCTGGTAAAGCTAACCTGTTCAACGGAAGGGTCAGCAATTACCTGTCCGTAAGATTTGAGGCCGATGGCCAATAGTAAAAAAAAGTAAAGCTTTTTCATGAGCGTATGTCTTGAAACGTGAAAAATAAATGTTGCAGTAATGCTGGTCGTCTATCAGGGGTCGTTCCTTTGAATAGCAACCCCGGGGTAATGATTTGTCAGGATAATTGGACTACAAAAATAGAATTAATCAATGCCCGGTTTTACCAATCCATATTATCTAAATGTTGTCTTTAAATTACCAACCGGCCAGGCAGGCAAGGTGAAGTTTTAATCAATCGTAAGTGTTGCAGCGGCAAAGGATGTAAGTATGTTGAGCAGGAAATTGCCGGTGAGGTACCGGCCACCGAAGTTAAGAGATCAACGCCTTTTCAGCAACAAGCGGAACATTGTATCTTTTTTTACCATGAGGGAGAGCAAGTGCATTGGCAAGGATCTTATCGATGATCCTGTCTGTTTCGTCAGGGTAATTTACTTTTATCGGATCAGTTTCGGATAGCCAGGCTGCAACTTTTTCCAGGTGTTTTTTCTTTAAGCTTTTTATTACCGGCACGCCCAGTTCAGCAGCACCTGCTGCATTGCAATGCTGCTCGTACTGTTGTTTCATTGGTATAACCAGCAATTTCTTTCCCATGTGCAACGCTTCGGCAGGAGTTTCAAAACCTGCACCGCACAATATCCCTTTGCAACTGGTAAAGCTTTCTGTAAAAAACCTTGCATGCACCGGCTGTACAAGGCAATTCTTCTCTTTGTAAAATTTTGTAGTATGCTTTGAAAAAACCTGCCATTGAACATCTTTAAAATTCGACAGGAAAGAAATTATCTTTTTGTCGTCGTAAGCAGGAAGGTAAACCGTATAATGTCCTTTGTTGGTAACCAGTGCATTTCTTATCTCGCTACGTATCACTGGAGTAAAAATATTATCACCATAGTTTTTAAAATGAAAGCCAACGCCCTGTTTGGCGGGAGCGTAATATTTAAGAACAAGTGTAGCAAATAAATCAACGCTTTCGGGCCGTGGTGCATTGTTGTGTAATACGGCAAACTGGTGACTCATGGACACGCATGGAATGTTCTTTATTTTACATGCCCAGGCACTTACCGGTTCAAAATCATTTATTACCAGGTCATAATCTTCTACGGGTAAAGATTTTATTTCTTTCAGGAATTTTTTAGATTGGAGTTGTTTAAAAGTTTTATAAAAGTCGATGCCACCTTTCTTGCCAAAAATAAAGCTTAACCCTTTTAGTTTGAATTTCAACGGAAAATTCACGCCCACATCTGCCTGCGTGCCGCTAAGCAAAATGTCAAGGTCACATTTTTTACTGAGAGCCGGGATGATCTCATTGGCACGGCTTACGTGCCCATTACCGGTTCCCTGTATAGCGTATAATATTTTCATAATTTTCAGGAGGCTTTTACGAAGTCATCGATCATCATTTTAAAAAGTTCTGTCGTTCGCAGGTAGGCAGTTTCATCCTTGTATAATGCAGGCGTGAGATCATTTACCTGTTTATCCTGGTGATAATGATATACAGACCATTGATCATTTGTGTATTCAAGCGCACTGAGGTTTTCGATCCAGTCCCCGGAATTGAGATAATTTACCTCGCCGTTTTGAGTTTTCACGATGCGGTTACAGGGTTGATGAATGTGTCCGCATAGTACGTTGTTGTATTCTTTTTCAATGGCAATTTCTGCGGCGGTTTCTTCAAAACTATTGATGTATTTCACTGCGCTCTTTACAGAATTTTTTATTTTTTTTGACAGGGAGATACGGCCGTAGCCAGCTTTTTTGCTGATATAGTTGATAAAAGAATTGATCATGATCAGGAGGTCATAGCCTACTGATCCCAATTTAGCCAGCCATTTACTGTATTTCATTGTTACATCAAAAACATCTCCATGAAATATCCAGCTCTTTGTTTTATTGTCATGATGAATCACCAATTTGTTTACGATATGAAAATCCCCCACTGAAAAATTTTCAAACCTCCGCAGCATTTCATCATGATTGCCTGTAATGTAATATACCTTCACGCCTTTGCTAAGCATACTGGTGATTTGTTTTATCACCTGCATATGGGTGGGCGGCCAGTAGTTCTTACTGAATTGCCAGATGTCAATAATGTCGCCGTTTAGTACCAGTATGGAGGGGTCAATTGTGGAGAGATAGCGGGATAATTCGGTTGCCCTGCAACCGTAGGTTCCAAGATGTACATCTGAAATGACAGCAATTTCAATTTTTCTTTTTTCCAATGCCGGAGTTTACAGCAAAGTTCAACCGCCAATATTACCCGATTATGAAGTGCAGGTTAACAAATAGTAAATTACTTTGTTTCATTCAGTAAAAAATCACGCCACCAGTAACCAGAATTTTTAACTGTTCTCAACTGGGTTTTAAAATCTATGTGCACGAGTCCAAACCTGGCTCCATAACCTAAGTTCCACTCAAAATTATCCGTTAATGTCCAGGCAAAATATCCTTTGATATTAACTCCTTTTCTTTTTGCTTTCAGTAAGGCATCCAGGTAGTCCTGGAAATAGCTAATGCGCTCACTGTCATCGATAACACCATTTACAAGCCTGTCTTTAAAGCAGGCGCCACCTTCTGTAACCATAATTTCTTTTACACCACCGTATAACCAAAACCTTTTCAACATCCGGTAAAAACTATCTGCATTTATCTCCCATCCAAGGGCGGTATGCGGCACTTTTCTTTTGGCAGCTTTTACTTCGCTGGCGTGTATCAACGGTACTAACGGGTTGTGTTTTATCGTAATGGGAAAATAATTTTGAATGCCGATAAAATCAAAATCAAAACTTAATTTATCTGTAAACTTCCAGGCCTTGTTTTGCATATGCAATTGCTCAGTAAGCCAAAAGCCTTCAATGTGGGGATAGCCCCTGCCAAGAGTTGGTTCAATAAACAGGCGGTTAAGGAAGAGATCAATCCTTTGGGCAGCGGCTTTGTCTGGGTCACTTTGAGTATATGGTATCACTTCACTGCATGAAAATGTAGTTCCGATTTTCGCATGTTTGATCTTGCTCCGCAGCAACCTGCCACCCTCTGCCTGCGCAAGTGCTGCATTGTGTATGGAAGACAAAAACAACGAAACATCTCTTTTGCCTGGTGCATGTTTACCAAGCATATAACCAAGGCTCGTAAATGCCGCAGGCTCGTTCAGCACAATCCAGTTTTTTACTTTGGAGCCAAATTCTTCAGCACAAATGGATACAAACCTTGCAAACCGCTTTTGAATATGGTAACCAGCCCAACCACCTTCTTTTTCTAACGACAATGGAAGATCCCAATGATAAAGCGTTACAAATGGGGTTAACCCTAATAACAAACATTCATCAATAAGCTTATGATAGAAGGAGATGCCTTCTTTATTTATTTTTCCAATTCCATCCGGAATAACCCGGCTCCAGGAAATAGAAAAGCGAAAGGCGGAAAATCCCAGTGCCTTTGCTATCAGCAGGTCGTCTTTATAACGTTGATAAAAGTCTGAGGCAGGCCAGGGTTTACCAGCACCATTGATTTTCCCCCTGCGTTTGGCAAAAGCATCCCAAACAGAGGGGCCACGTCCACCAATCTCAGGCGATCCTTCGTTTTGCAATGCAGAAATGGCAACGCCCCATAAAAAATCTTTTCCCAGGTCGGAGGATTTAAACATGGGATAAAGTTGTTTAACAACAATTACAATCCCTTTTTTGGAGTGTTAAGTTTAGAATAATTTTTATTTCCGCTGGTATTCAAGTGACCTGTTTTAAAAAGAAGTCATACAACATCTCTTCCACACCCTGTCAGAGCCGGGTGGTTGCAGGATTATCATTGCTTTCCGGAAATTAAGATTTCGTCTTTTTGGGAATGGCTGTTTTTTTTACGGCCAAAGGGCTGGATTTGCTTTTTGCCAATTTTTTGGACGGTGTTTTTTTGCTTTCTTTTTTCGGTTCATTCTCTTTATACCCATGAATGATTAGCCTGGCCGCTTTTTTAATACGTTTGTCGAGCTTCTTCTCACCAATACCGTTTTTAAGTGTTTCATGTAAAGGCTTTAAAAGCTCTTCGATCCGGGTTGCCACTGTTGTTTTAAAAGATGGTTGCTTTTTACCGGTGGTTTTGCTGGTTGGCATATTACGTAGTTGATTGGTAACATTTAATTAACGTAAAAATAATATATCTGCCGGTTTTGCAATGTTAAGTTTTTTGGCAGTACAGCCGCCATTCATTAAAGAATGAACGCTGTTGTTGGTTCCACTAAACTTAATACTTACTAACAGGAAAATTTTGTATTTTACCTAAAACATATTTTATGAATTGGATAGTTCTAATTCTGGTAGGCGTTATCGTATTGGCCCTCTTACTTTTTATCATATTCCGAAATCAAAAGGATAAAGAACAGCTGGAAGGTCAGCTAAACCAGGATTTTCATAAATCGAAAGAAGAAGAAGGGGATGAAGATACTGAGCAGGCGCTTAAATAGTTTGGCTGCATTCATTTTTGCTTACGAGCCCTGTTCTTTCATAGAATCTCTTCTGCCGTTTAATATTTATGATTCGGCGTTTCCAGGTAATGAAGGCTTTTGTTCCTGCGCCAGAAATATTGCCGTGAAGGGCACACAACCATAAAACTCAGCAGTTTGCATTATTCACTTTGGTGCTGGCTTAACGAATGACTATAGACCTTCGGTTATTAAATCCAATGAAATATTTTCAATGTTGATTTGTTCCGGACGATCAATGAATATCCCGTCCGCAGCAATAACAGCCTTAGCCATAACTATTTCCCGCACTCCAGATTTTCCATAATGCAGTATATCGCTACCCTGCCGTATGATTTTTAATTCTATAATCCCTGCTACCCTTCGTTGTTGATGCAGGTGCAGTCCACTCACTTAATTTTCACGAAATATCGGTTCAGGAGTACGACTTGCTTTTATAGAATTTGCCATTTGAATGGATTTAAGATTAGATGCTATCATTAAGATTGAATTTTAGCTACCGATAAAACCACAAGTGATTCTTCTGTGGCCGGTGTTTTTATTTTAGAAAGCCTTTTATTGTATTTTAATTTGAAAAGCTGATACCCGGAAATATTTTCTATTCGTGTAATTGCAGCCATTTATTTGCTACTGATTGTATGCTAACAGCCCGGGCAATCATTAATAGTTTAAAGAAACAAGCAATGAAAAGTAAAATACTTAAACAGACCATTCTTTACCTGTTATTATTCGCACTAAGTGGTGTACATTATCTGCAGGCACAGGTAAAACCCGGTGTGTTTTACGCAGTGACAGGTAATGGTATCAAAGACAGCTCCTGGCTTTTTGGTACCTATCACTTAATCAATGATTCGTACCTGGATGAGCTGCCGGCGGTGATGAATGCGTTTGAAAAATCAAAGCAGGTGGTAGTGGAGGTTATCATTGATTCCAGTGAACTAAAATCGGCAAACACTAAAGCATTGCTGCAAAACAAAGAGCTTTCAGCATTGTTGGATACCGCATTTGTTGACAGCCTTGATAACGAACTGAAAGCAACAACCGGCCAGGGGATAGAACAATTTCAAACGTTGAAACCCATGACCGTAATGCTTACACTCTCTTTGATTTACCTGATGAAAGATAACCAGGCGATCTTGAAAAAATACACCGGTATTCCCCTGGATGCATCCTTTGTAAACAAAAGTAAATTGGCCGGCAAAGAGGTAACTGCACTTGAAACAATTAACCAGCAAATGGATTTATTATTCAATACCATTTCAGATGAAGAACAGGCAGCCATGTTGAAGCTTTTTTTGAGAAACAGGGAACAGGGTATTGAACTGGGCAATGATCTGCTGAAGATATATTTTGAGAATGACATCGGTAAGATCTACCATATTTACCAAAAATCGATCGAGATCACCGGTGACATGGATTTCCTGATAAAGAAAAGAAATGATAACTGGTTGCAGACGCTTCCGGCACTATTTAAAAAGCATTCGAACTTTGTGGCTGTTGGTGCATTGCATTTGGCGGGGCCAGATGGTTTGGTGGCGCAATTAAAAAAGAATGGCTTTAGCGTAACAGCACAAAATCTACAATAGTGAGTGAAAAAGATTTTTTAGAACAGGTAAGACAGAACCAGGGTATCATTTATAAACTGGTTTCCCTGTATGCCGCTGATGCAGAAGAAAAAAAAGATCTGTACCAGGAGATCTTGTTACAGGCATGGAAATCATTCAAAAGCTTCAGGCAGGAATCCAAATTCAGCACATGGTTATACAGGGTTTCGCTCAATACAATACTTACCCAGAAAAGAAAAGAGAATATAATACAATACAAAGATTCGATCGAAGAATTTGGAGAAGGAAACCAGGCAGCACCTGTTGTGCTGTCTGACTTCAGCAGCGTCAAAGCAATTATCAGGCGGCTGCCTGAAACAGACCGGGCGATAATTTCCATGCACCTCGACGGGTATGAAAATGCGGAGATTTCCGCGGTGATAGGTATCAGCAACAATCATGTGGCGGTAAAGCTGTACCGCATAAAACAACAATTATCTAACTATTTAAAAACAGAAAGATGAGTCTTGAAGAATTATGGAAGGATACAGGGGGAGGCGATGATGATTTGTCTTCATTAATCAGGCCGGGCTTATCAAAAGTTACTTCCAAAGACCCCCTCGTTAAAATAAAACGCAATCTACTAAGCGGTGCTGTGTTGGGTTTACTGATTGCAGCGTTATATATTTTTGTAATGATAAAGTTCCCTGTTTGGCAGGTATTTCTTTGTATCGGAATTGTATTTGCTTTTACAATCTGGGCCTCAATAAAATCCATTTTTTTATACAAAGAAATGAGCGCCCCAATTGCGGGTAACACATTGTTGAAGGAACTGGAAAGTCATTACGAAAAAATAAAAAAGTGGATGAGTATACAGCAGCAGGTTGGCTTGTTTATATACCCTGTAAGCGCTGCCGGAGGCTTTATGATTGGCGGGTCAGTGGGTGCCGGAAAGTCAATCACTGAACTGATGCAAAAGCCAGTATTAATAATTGGCATGCTCATTACACTGGCCATACTTGTGCCACTTTGCTTTTACCTGGCAAAATGGATGTGCGAAAAGGCATTTGGCAGGTATGCCGAACAATTAAAAAAGAATATTGAACTACTTAAGTCTGGAAACTAATAACACACAAATAAACGCATCATGGAAAAGCAGGTAGAAACAAAAAGACATTTGCCCAACAAGTATATTTATACGGTATTTTTATCAGCAGCGATCGTATTAGTCTTTTTAAAGGACTTCTCCACAGCGATCGTTTTTGCTGGTATTGGCCTGGTATTCGATCCTTTCAACCAGTCAGTGCCATTCCCGAAAAGACCACTGTGGCAAAGGATTTGGCTGGTAGTACATTGCGTATTTGTATTTGTGGTGTTATGGCTTTCCATAAAATTCCGGTAAGATGCACTGCTACAATTTAGAAGTGTTGGGCGGCCTCTTCACCTGGCTTTTCTTCTACGCTTATTCATCCTCCCGGCTTTTGCTGTAAGAGAGATAATGGTATTCCAGGGTGCCATGAATACACAGTTAGTAGCTGCGCCCTGCTTTGATATCAACCGAATGGAGAAGGAACCTCCCCTTCGTTGGTTCACATTCCGTTGATGATGAAGTAACATTCCGGTAACAGTATGTATGTAAATTTGCAATGCAATTTTTCTCATTGCAAATTTTTCAAGGGCAAATGCAGGTTTAAAGAATTCCGCTGGTGGTTTTTACCAAGGGGGCTTTTTTATTTAATAGGCTGCTGTTGATTTGAAAAGCAGTTAAAAGATAAAAATCTGCAATCTAAAATTGAGAATTAATAGAAAAATTGTTCAGAAACTATTTTCCCGTCTTTAACCCGATATAGGCCGATTTCCTGCATTGTAGTCCGTTCTCCAGCCTTTGGCTTAAAATCCATTGTCATGTAACAGGTGAAATAATTGCCGGCGACAACCAGGTTTTCTGTAGTTCCCCCGTACATTTCTTCCACTGTTTCAGCCCACTTCTTTCCTTTCTCATGAATTTCCTTCATTCCCTTTGCTGTACACCAATCTGAACCGGGCGTTTCTTCACTGGTTGCATCCTCGCTGAATAATTCAGCATAGATCTTTTCAAATGCACCCTGTTGCATGTATTCGTAAAACTTTGCTGCTACTTCATGGGTTGTCATAATGTTTTGTTTAGGTAATAAATCTACACATTTTTAGTATTGGTAATGTAGTTCTGATAAAAAGCCCCGCCTGGTAGAAACCAACGGGGTAGCTTTTTTGCCGGCTGGCATCGAAAGATGTTTACTGGATTGATGATGAGAAAAATCTGGTGCAAATGTATTTGTATTGCAAATAGGCTGATATTACCTTATGAATAAGATTGGGATTCCAACGGGGCCATTACTTCTTTTAAATTTTTTATCTGTTGCGTTGCAATTTTTAACTTATTCCTATTGTAATGAATTCGGCCTGCTTTTATAAATGCTTTAAGGTTTATCAGTGATCATGATTGCAGGAAACTTCATCAAGAATAACTGGATGTTTATTTTCTTAAACAAATTTCTTTGTTAGCTGTTGCTATGCAAAATATTGAAACATCAATGGAAAATTATTTAGTAGTTGGTGCATCCAGCGGTATTGGAAAAGCACTGGTAAGCCAGCTCGCCGGCGCCGGTAAACAAGTGATCGCAACCTTTTATAAAAATGCCCCGGTTGCAGAAGATCCCCATATACGGTTTCACTATTTAAATGTTTTAGAGGAGATGCCGGCACTCGATTTTTTGCCAGATGAATTAACTGGTTTTGTTTACTGCCCCGGTAGTATCAACCTGCGGCCTTTTGAAAGAATCAAGCCGGCAGATTTTGAATTGGACTATCAGTTGCAGGTACTGGGCGCAATAAAAATTTTACAGGTCGTTTTGCCCAGGTTAAAAAAATCTGCCAACGCAGCTGTCGTTCTGTTTTCTACCGTTGCTGTGCAAACAGGCCTGCCCTATCATACCCAGGTCGCAACTTCTAAAAGTGCATTGGAAGGTTTAACGCGGTCGCTGGCGGCAGAGTATGCACCCAACATACGAGTCAACTGTATCGCACCATCGCTCACAGACACGCCTTTGGCTGCCTCCCTGTTAAATACCGAACAAAAAAAAGAGGCCAATGCCCTGCGCCACCCGCTCAAAAGAATTGGTGCGCCTGCTGATATAGCAAACATGGCTGCTTTTTTACTTTCTGAAAAGGCAGGCTGGATAACAGGGCAAATTTTACATGTTGATGGCGGGATGTCTTCTATAAAAAGTTGACGGCAGGTATTGATCTTTATGCACTGTACTTTCCCGATGCAGCAATTTTATGAACCATGATTGGTAGCTTGAAAGTACTTTTTTTGAAAACCAGTGATAACAACAATATGTAGTTTAGCTTTTTATCGGGGAACGATTTTTTCTATACTAAACGTATATTCTAACTGCATATAACAGGGCAACGGGTACAGGATTTTGTATAGATGCTTTACCAGTCCATAAAAAAATCCTGCCCGCCTTGTGCAGGCAAACAGGATAATAAAATAGTTGCAAAGGGTCGAATATTAAATTTTCATAGCTATACTTTTTGGCATGTAATTGCCGGGTAATTCTTCACTGGTTTAAGGCGCCGATCCGTTATATTTCTTTTACTGTTTAACAGCTAGTATTTTAATTCAACCACCGGTGTGTTTTGTGTTGCCGTGCCAAGCATTAATACTTTACCATCTGTTTTTTTTGCAATGGCAGTAAAATCCAAAGATTCAGTGAACGGGCTATAGCTTTTTTTAATACTTGAAGTCCATCCGTTATTCGTTAGATGAATATCACCATAGGGGAAAAAGCCGGTTTCATAATGCTGGCCGATGGCGACACATTTGGTGTCATTCAAAAAAAGCAGGCGCCGTATTCCTGTGGGCAGTTTTGATGACGATGCTTTGCCTGATTGTAATTCAACCAGGGTTGTACCGCTTATTGCATATGATTTGGATGTTGAATGGCATATTTCCTTTAATGTTTCGCTTACATCTGATTGCGCCGCCTGCCAGGTAATTCCCCCATCTGTGGTTTTATAATATTTACCGCTCCATGTAGTGGCAAAGCCTTCTTTATTTGTTTTGAAACTCACATCAGTAAAACTTTGTGTTGTGGCGTCAATGGCATTCGTCCATGTGGCTCCACCATTTACAGTTTTCTTGAAATAGTTTTTACCGGCGATAAAACCGGTGTTCTCATTCAAAAAGTACATTCCTTCAGGCCAGCCTGCTTCCGGGTTGTTAAGATTGCTTTTTACCCATGATGAGCCACCATCCTGTGTTTTCAGGAGATAGCTTCCGGTGGAGTCTCCACCAATAATGTAACCCGTCTGGTTATTTACAAACTGGATTCTCTTCAGGTAAAACGTAACGTTGGAAGCCAGTTCAGTCCATCGTAGTCCGCCATCCACGGTTTTTATTATCCGGCCATCTCTTGAAACCGCATATCCCGTTGTTGCATTTACAAAGGTCATGTCGTTATAAATGTGACCGGGGATTGTTGATGCTAACATTTTTAAACTGTCAATTGATAAAGTAAACTGCCTGTCGGGAATTTGTACTGCGTTGTCTTTTTTGCAGGATAAAAAAAAGATGCTACAGGTAAGTGTGGCAACGATCAATGTTTTCATAATTGTTTTTTTTGCGCTGACAACCCTTTTGTTTGTACAGTTGCACAAACAGGTATATCTTCTACAAACGACCGGTTATTGTCTATTAAAAGTGGGATGCCGCCCCGGGGCGAAGCAATAATTGTTTTTTAATTGATGCCTGCTTTTGCAGAAGCATAAAAGGAAGGTAATGGTATCATCCCCGGAAAGAGAAAAGCTTCCTTCAGCTGCAGTCATTGATCCGGAGTTTTAAAACAGGATAGGCTTTGCCAGGCACTATAAGGTCTTTTTGAGTTTGGCAAATACTTTATCTCCTTCTTTTTTTATCGTCACTATTTTTTTTACGACCGCACCTGCATTGGTATTGGTGCTGTATGTGTTGGTGTTGGCTGTAGAGCCCTGGAACATTCCATTGATATAAGTATCTGTATAGCCGACTACTTCTGTATGAATGGAACTGTGCTCATAGCCAAACTCAGTGTACAGTAAGTAATCTCCCGGCATCAGGTTTACAAATTCAAAGTGGCCTTCATTGTCATAAACGGTAGTTACTTTAATACATGCTGCGGCTTCTTTGGGTAATGGGATGGAGCGTCCTTTTTTCCTGGAAGCTTCATTTAGTTGTATCCATTCTTTATAGAAACTGGTATACGGAATAAGGATGATGGTAGTGCCTGTCTTTGCAAATTGTTTTTTATTGATATTGAGAATGGCCATTCCTTTCAGCAATCCTTCATTTTGGTTGTCTCTTGCAAAAGCCTGCCCGGTTATAACAGAACTGCCAGCCTTTGTCAATTGCAGGGTTGCTTCTTTATCAAACGTAGTAGTAAAGGGGTTATAATCCTGTTCTTTATCGATCAGCAATAATTTATTGCCCTTTGCAAGTATTGTTATCTTCCATATCCTGCGACTGTCTTTATCAATATAGTACTCGTATTGATCGTTACTGGCTTCTTCAAATACAGTTACTTGCCACACCTTGTGTTCGCCCGTTAAATTACTTGTATAGATATTGTTCTTTACTTCTTCAATTCTTGCCTTTTTGATATTGGTGTTGTTGCCGGGCTTGTAATCATATACGATCAGATCTTTTTTGTAACCTGCATTGAGCGGAAGTGATCCAAGCAGGTACGGATATGCATAGTTATCAAAAAATGCCTCCCGTACAGGCTCCTGTATCCTGTTGCTTTTTTTTGTTTGCCTGTTGAAGTAGTAGCCGCTTATTTCTTTCGCATAGTGAATGGCGTATTGATTGTCTTTGTTGACCGATGAACGATACAAAGGCTTTAATGTGTTAACGTCTGATATACTTGTATCGATCCACAGATCGGGGGAGTTTAGAAATTGCAGGCTGGTATAAACGGAGAAGGTTTTATTATCAACGGCGATATTGGTTATAAAAGATCCGATCTCTGTTGTGCTGTTTCCATTCACTGTAAAGTAACTCATTTCATGCCTGCTGTTTTTTACCAGGGTTTTATCCAGCGATAGCTCTCCGGGTACAAGAAAGTTTTGAGATTGGCAAAATGAAACGGCTGCCATCATTGATACTATAAAGCAGGTAGTTGATTTCATATGGCTATATTTATTGATTGGCATTTTAGAAAAGAGTCACTTTAATTGAGCCGCTGCCGGCAATGATTTGATCCGTTCAAATTGCCGGTTTTCAAACAAAAGGTGTAGTCACGGCAGGGGCCATGTGCGTTGGCATACATTCAGGTAACAGAGCGTTGTGCAATTGTTTTAACTCCTGTCCCATCCGGGTACATAAGCGTTAACAGCACAAAAATCAACAGGATGCTAAACTCCATTCCATTCCTTCCACCACCAACTACAAACCAGCCATCCCTGGCATGAACCAGTACAATGCCCGTTATCAATATCCCTATGTTTAGCAGGGCTGCAGCTTTTACAAACCTGTTGCACAACAGCAGTACAGCTGTAATGATCTGGGTAAGTACAACCGACCAGGCTATGAACACACCAAAAGGTGCAAAGCCAATTTTATTAAGGAACAGGTTGCCGAAATCGTTCACATCGTTGTTGGTAAAAATTCCATGAAGGCTGTGAGAAAGAAAAATGATGGCCACTGCCAGCCTCAATAAAAATGTGCTGTTGAAGATCTTCATAATAACAAAGTTTTATTGAAACAAGAGGTCGCTATAGGTGGCAATGCTGCCGGTCAAAAATACCATCTGCCGGTTGCAGGAATAAAAACATGTATCTGGCGATTGCTGCTTTATAGAAGAAGATTGCACAATGGAGGGAAGCGGTGCTACTGCTGGTGCTTAGTTACCTGTTGTTGGTGCATGCTTTTTTGTTGATGGGCTGTTTTGTTGCCCAGTTCTTTTTTTTTAGCGACTTTTAGCGCCATGAAAAAGATTTTTTACCAGGTTGCATTCTGGGTTTTTTATTGGGCGATCAATGCGTACCTCGATTACTATTGGGTAAAAGACAATATTAAAGGATGGAACCAGGGCAGTTCACTGATCAAGGCTTCCATCGGTGCATTGCTGTATATGTTGCCATTGATCGCATTGGCCTACTACCTTGTTTTTGTAGCTTTCGACAGGATCGTTCACCGCAAACGAAATGTGTTTATGAATGCCGTTATCATTCTTATTCCTTACATCATTGCCATCTGTTCTTCGATCATCATTGTGCGACTGGTTGTTTTTCCTTTTGTATATCAAAATGCTTTTCAACCGGGCAACCTGTTTTTTGAGCCAAGAAGATTTCTTAGTATTATGATAGAAGCGGCATTTCCGGCCGGGCTGCTGATGTCTCTCAAATATGTAGATACACAGGTAGCTGCCCGGGAGCGGGAGAAAAACCTGGTAAGGGATAAACTCTCTGCAGAATTGCGATTCCTAAAAAATCAGCTCAACCCACATTTTCTATTCAATACCCTCAATAATATATATGCACTCACCCGTAAAAAAAGCGATAAGGCACCGGAGGTAGTGATGAAGCTTTCAGAACTGTTGAGTTTTATGCTGTATGAATCTGGCAAAGAAACCATCTCTGTAGAAAGGGAACTAAAAATACTGGAAGATTACATTTCACTGGAGCAAATACGGTACTCAAATGAGCTAACGGTTACATTTGAAAAAGAAATAGACGATTATGCGCAACCCATAGCGCCCATGTTGCTGCTGCCATTGGTAGAAAACGCCTTCAAACACGGAGCCAGCCAACATCATTTTGAATCGTTCATACACATTCATTTAACAGTTAAAATGCAACGGCTCTTTTTTGTTGTTGAAAACAGTATCGAGGCTGTTCCTCAAAACAGCAAAGCTGATACCATCGGGCTGTACAATACAACCCGCCAGCTTGAACTGCTGTATAAAGAACAAACACTGAACATCCACCAAACGAAGAACCTTTTTAAAGTGGAACTTGAAGTAAATTTAAACAGCTATGGAAAAATTTAATTGCCTGGTGGTAGAAGATGAACCGCTTGCCGCGGAAGTACTGCAGGATTATATATCTCAGCTTCCCTTTCTTGAATGCAAAGGCATTTGCAGGGATGCCATTTATGCCATGCAATTTTTACAGGCAGAAAAGATCGATGTTCTTTTTCTTGATATTCACCTGCCTAAAATTAACGGGCTTGATTTTTTAAAAATGCTTAAAAATCCTCCCCAGGTAATTGTTACTACCGCCTACCGTGAGTATGCACTGGATGGATATGAGTTGAATGTAGTAGATTATCTTTTGAAGCCGGTTAATTTCAACCGCTTTGTTGCAGCAGTGAGCAAGCTTAAAAAGGAACCCTTTCAAAACACGAACCCAGCGGCCGGTACCGGCAATCCGGCTGAACCAGCTTTTTTGCTGATCAATATCAATAAGAAACGGATTAAAGTATTTGAGGCTGATATCCTTTTTATTGAAAGTCGTAAAGAGTATATCAGCATCACTACCGCAGAACGCTCGTACCTCACCAAGTTTACGTTGAGTGAAATGGAAAGCCAGTTGCAGCACAAACGTTTCTTAAGGATACATCGTTCTTTTTTGGTTGCTACGGATAAAATAAATGCGTATACTGCGGTAGCCGTTGAAATTGGCGGTCATAAAATTCCGGTTGGCAGAAGTTACAGGGAAAATGTTCATGCTGTTTTGTCGGAGCTGCTCAGCAGGTAGATAATTTTTAAAAAGACGGGATTGATCTATATCGATCCTGGGCCGCCTCAACAGGCAATTCATCCGGTAGCATCCACTGCTGCCGGTATTGGTAGTTCGCCGGGTCTGGCAGGTCCTGCTCCTGTTAAAATCTCTTTAAAGGGTTTCATGTGTTGCATCAGAATAATGGGTTAGCGATTTCCGGATGCCAGTATATTGCGTTTGAGAAACAAAGAGGAGTTTCGCTTTAAAACGGCTTTCGTATTTTTATGCAAATTCCAACACATGGATGTACAAATTGAAGCTTCCTGGAAAGAAGCACTGAAAAGTGAATTTAGCAAGCCTTATTTTCTGGAGATCGTAACGCATATCAAAACGGAGAAAATGTCGGGTAAAACGATCTATCCGCCGGGTCCGCTTATGTTCAATGCCTTCAATCAAACCCCTTTCAGCAAAGTATCTGTGGTGATACTGGGGCAGGATCCCTATCACAATCCCGGCCAGGCACATGGCCTTAGTTTTTCTGTACCCAATGGCATTAAGCCACCACCGTCGCTGGTAAATATTTATAAAGAAATAAAATCAGACATCGGCGTTCCAATGCCCGTGGAATATGGCAATCTTACCCGCTGGGCAGAGCAGGGCGTACTGTTGCTCAATGCCATCCTTACGGTAAGAGCCAATGAGCCTGCCAGTCACCAGAAAATAGGCTGGATGAATTTTACCGATGCGGTGATACAAAAAATTTCGGACGAAAAATCGGGCGTTGTTTTTTTGCTTTGGGGTAAGTTTGCACAGGATAAACAAATACTGATCGATGAAACAAAACATTTACTATTGAAAGCGGCCCATCCATCACCGTTCAGCGCCGACAAAGGCTTTTTTGGCTGCCGCCATTTTTCTAAAGCCAACGATTACCTGGTACAGCAGGGAAAGCAGCCCATCGATTGGAAATTATTAACTCCCTAATTTCACTTTAAAGCTTTTCTTATCATGCAAAAAGCATCCGGTAAAAAAAACAATCTCTTTATAGAGATCTTTGCACGCATCTGGGCCCTCTGGGGGCTCATCAGTTTTGTGATCACCTTCCTCATCATTTTTATACCGTCAATGCTTTCTTATCTTTTTCCTCAAAAGAAAGGACAGGATTATTTTATTGCTGTATCAAGATGGTGGATGAATGTTTGGTTACCACTTATTGGCTGCCCGCTAAAAGTGAATGGCAGGCAATATTTTAAAAAAGGGGAGAGCTATGTGGTGGTATACAATCACAATGCGCTGCTCGATGTGCCATTGTCGGCACCCTACATTCCCGGCGGTAATAAAACCATCGCCAAGGCATCGTTTGCCAAAGTACCCATTTTTGGGATGTTCTATACAAGAGGTTCTGTACTGGTAGACAGGGGGAGCGATAAAAGCCGCCGCAAAAGTTTTGATGCCATGAAGCAGGTGTTACAGCAGGGAATGCACATCTGTCTTTATCCAGAGGGTACCCGTAACAGAACGGCCGAACCACTCAAACCCTTTTACGATGGGGCTTTTAAACTGGCAGTGGATACCGGTAAAGAGATCATGCCCTGCATTATTCATGGCACCGGCAGGGCCATGCCGATCAATAAAAAGTTTTACCTGCTGCCCACACGGCTCACCATGAACTTTTTGCCGCCCGTATCGCCGGCCAATACTGATGCAAAGGCGTTAAAGGACAAGATATTTAAAATAATGTACGATGAATATGTGGCCGGTGAAAAGTGAACGCAAACGTTGGAGGGAGAAAATGGTTATTTACTATTGCCCTGAATAATGTATTTTTGACACATTGGTTTTTAATAAATATTATTTATTTTAATACTAAGTTGAACGATATTTAAGTTTTGATACTTTTCGTTAGATGTAAATTTTGTGATACCTGTACAATCACCGGATTTGTTTGGCGGAAAAAAATTATTAATAAGGATGAAAAAAAAGGTAACAAAGATTGGAGTACTTACTTCAGGTGGTGATTCACCGGGTATGAATGCATGTATCAGGGCGGTTGTACGTACCGGTATTTATCATGGGCTGGAAGTATTTGGTATCATGCGTGGGTACACCGGCATGGTAGAAGACGATATTTTTAAAATGGAAAGCCGCAGCGTGGCTAACATCATACAAAGAGGCGGAACGATCCTGAAAACCTCCCGTTGTAAAGAATTTTTTACACCGGAAGGCAGGAAGATCGCTTTTAATAACTTAAAAAAGCACGGCATTAACGGGCTCGTGATCATCGGGGGAGATGGTAGTTTTCGTGGCGCACAAATTTTCAGCAACGAATACGATATTCCCTGCATCGGTTTACCGGGCACCATTGATAAAGACATTGCCGGCACAGATTTTACCATTGGGTTTGACACAGCCGTAAATACAGCGGTGGAAGCCATCGACAAGATCCGGGATACAGCCGATGCACACGACAGGTTGTTCGTGATAGAAGTAATGGGCCGGGATGCCGGTTACATCGCCCTGCACAGCGGTATTGCTACGGGTGCAGAAAATATTCTGATACCGGAAAAAAAGACCGATATCGAAAAGATCGTGAATGAACTGGCCGAAAAGGAAAGAAGAAAAAAACTCGTGAACCTGATCGTAGTGGCAGAGGGCGAAGATGAATTTGGCGGCGGAGATGAAGTGGCCAAGATCATTAAGGAGCGCCTGCCGCAGCAGGAGGTTCGGGTAAGTATTTTAGGGCATATCCAGCGGGGAGGATCACCAAGCTGTTTCGACCGGTTGATCGCCAGCCGCATGGGCTATACAGCAGTAGAATGCCTGATACAGGGCAAGTACAATGTGTTCGTGGGCATCGTCAATAACAGGATGCACTACATGCCATTGAATGAGGCCGTAAAAAAGAAACAGCGCATCAGCGAGGAGTGGATGAAGATTGTTAAGATATTAGCAAGTTAACCGTTCACCGTGCAGGGTTGACTGTTGCGCATCTGAATTGTATGAGTCTGATTTATGGCAACTGTAAAAAGATTTGAAGATTTAGATATTTGGCAACCGGCAAGAACGCTTGCAAAAGATATTCGCAGCCTTACGCTACAGCAAAACTTCCAGCACGAATTCAAATTAAAGGAGCAGATAAAAGGAAGCAGCGGTTCTATAATGGATAACATTGCGGAAGGATTCGGGAGAGGAAGCAGGTTTGAATTTGTTCAGTTTCTTTCCCTTCTCTAAAGGTTCAGCAGACGAATTAAAATCGCAATTATACCGTATGTATGACAGCGGTTTGATAAATGAAGAAGTTTTTAAATTGCACTATGAAAAGGCTGATGTTTTGGGTGCAAAAATTTTTTCTTTCATGGAATATTTGAATTCAACTGAACACAGAGGTACTAAATTTAAAAACAGGAAATTATAACGCATTCACCAGAACAGGCAACTGTAAACAGTAAATAGATTTATGAGTAAAAACATCAGTAAATACCTGCATAGCCAGATGGATAGAGAAGCTGGCATCAAGCATACACTTAAAAGAACAAAAATAGTAGCCACCGTAGGTCCGGCCTGCTCCACTTACGACAAGCTGCTCGAATTGGTGAGGGCAGGAGTAAACTGCTTCCGGCTGAATTTTTCCCACGGTACTTTTGAAGACAAGGCGCTGATCATTGATTACATCCGCCAGATCAATAAAAAAGAACCTTATAACATCGCTATCCTGGGCGATCTGCAGGGCCCCAAACTAAGGGTAGGGGAACTGGAGAATGGAAAGATCGAATTGACAGAAGGCCAGGAATTTATTTTTTCTACCATCAAACAGGTAGGTACGCCAGAAAAGATCTATGTGTCTTATCCCAATCTTGCCAAAGATGTAAAACCCGGTGAGCGCATTTTTTTGGATGATGGAAAAATGGAAGTGGCAGTAAAAGAGATCATCAATGATACCGAAGTAAGGATATCCGTAACACTGGGTGGCACATTGCTTCCTAAAAAAGGCGTGAATCTTCCTGATTCGGCCCTTACGATGCCTTCCCTGACAGAAAAAGACATTGCCGACCTGGATTTTATCCTGGAGCAGGATCTTGACTGGGTGGCATTGTCGTTTGTACGCCACACCAACGATGTAAAAGAATTGAAACGGCGCATCCGGGAAAACAATAAGAACAACAAGATCAAAGTGATCTCGAAAATTGAGATGCCTGAGGCCTTAAAAAATATCAGGGACATCATTATTGAAAGTGATGGCATCATGGTAGCCAGGGGCGACCTTGGTGTAGAAGTTCCCATTGAACAGGTACCACTGATACAGAAAGACATCATCCTGAAGTGCATGCACAGGGCCAAGCCGGTGATCGTTGCTACGCAGATGATGGAGAGTATGATGGAACGCACCAAGCCCAACCGGAGTGAGGTTACCGATGTGGCCAATGCCGTACTGGAAGGCGCTGATGCGGTAATGCTGAGTGGCGAAACCGCCATGGGCGACTATCCTAAGCTGGTAGTGGAAACCATGAGCAAGATCATTTTAGAAGTGGAGAATCACGTATACGATTACGACAGGGATGATATTCTTACACCACAGCCGCACTCACCCTCTATCCTCAGTGATGCCCTGTGTTACAGTGCCTGCAATATTGCAAAAGATATTGATGCCAGTGCATTGGTGGGTATGACCCAGAGTGGTTACACTGCGTTTATGCTTAGCAGTTACCGTCCTAAAGTACCGCTGTTTATTTTCAGTAAGGAAAGAACCCTGATCAACCAGCTCAGTTTAAGCTGGGGTGTAAGGGCCTTTTATTATGGCGAAGAAGAAAGTCTGGATGATATCTTTTTTGACCAGATCAGCATCCTGAAAGAAAGAGGATTTTTAAAAGCCGGCGATACGGTGGTGAACACCGGCAGTACACCGGTGGCATTGCACCTGCCTACGAATGTGATAAAGGTTTCGGTGGTTGAATAAGTAACCATCTTTATATAAAATCAGTTGACATTAAAGTTGATGCCGTAAAACGCATCAACTTTTTCTTTTTGCGTAACCCGTTTTCCCGATTGCTACCTCATTTCCAAGTCTGATGATAGAGTTTTGTGTTCAACTTAACAATCAAAGAACTGTTATCATGAGATTTAGAAAAAAGCAATTGTGTTTATCCGTACTTACGCTAACGGCATTCAGTTTTACCGCAACAGCACAAACGAAAATTCCCGATACTGCATCGGCGAATTTTAATCAACCAAAGTACCTGCCCTCTATTACCGTTGTTGGGCGTAACAGCAAAACAGACATTCAGCAATTACCTGAAATAGTCGGTACCTCCATCTATGCCGGCAAAAAGAATTCATTGATCGTAATGGACAATGTAAATGGTAACGTAGTAAATAATAATATGCGCCAGGTAATGGCCAAAGTGCCAGGCATACAGATATGGGAAAGCGATGGCAGCGGCATCCAGATCGGCATCGCTGCAAGAGGCCTGAGCCCGAACAGAAGCTGGGAATTCAATGTGCGCCAGAATGGATATGATATTTCTGCCGATCCGTTTGGTTATCCCGAAGCATACTACAATCCGCAATTACAGGCGGTGCAGAGAATTGAAGTGGTTCGTGGCCAGGGCGCTTTGCAGTACGGTCCACAGTTTGGCGGGTTGGTAAATTATATCCTGCGCAATGGCAGTGATATTGCCAAACCATTCCAGTTTGAAACACAGCAAACCGTCGGCAGCAATGGCTTGTTCAATACCTACAATGCCATCGGCGGCACCAGCAAACGCTCCAGCTACTATGCATTTTTTGATCATAGAAATGCAGATGGGTACAGGCAAAACAGTACTTACTATACCAATAGCGCTTTTGCGACCTACACCTATAAATTCAGTAATAAATTATCAGTAAGTACTGAAGTAATGCATTCTGCAATAAGAAGCCAGCAACCTGGTGGTTTAACAGACGGGCAATTCAAACAGGATATCAAGCAGAGCTTCAGAAGCCGCAACTGGTTTGATATTAAATGGACAACCCTGGCACTCATCACCAATTACGAGATCAACAATCATTCAAGGCTGAATGTTAAACTGTTTTCCATCATTGGCAACAGGAACAGCATCGGTTATATTAAACCCATTACCACAAAGGATTCCATTAATCCTGTAACATTAGATTATAACAACCGTACACTGGATATTGACCAGTACCGCAACAATGGAATGGAAGCCCGCTATTTAACTGATTACAATATCGGTAAAATGAAAAGCACGTTTTCCGGCGGCCTTCGGTTATACACCGGTAGTACACACCGTTACAAAGATGGGGTAGGCAGCACCGGTAGTGGCTATGACGGAGCGCTGGCAGCAGGTAACTGGCCCAAGGATATAACTTACAGATCTTTTAACGCTGCTGTGTTTGCTGAAAATATATTCCGCTTTAATAAATTACTCATCATCCCCGGCATCCGCTATGAATATGTAGAAGGAAAAGCCAATGGCCGTAACGGGTACAATTCAGATGGTTCCGAAGTGTTGTTGCAAAATCAAAAACGCAGCCGTGGATTTTTGCTTGCAGGTGTGGGTGTTGAATTACATGTGTCTGAAAAAACGGAGTTGTATGGCAATGCAACCCAGGCCTACAGGCCGATACAGTTTGGCGATCTTACGGCGCCTCCAACAACAGACGTGATCGATCCAAATTTAACCGATGCCAAAGGATACAATGTTGATTTTGGTTACAGGGGTAAAGTGAAAAATTATTTATTCTTTGACGTGAGTGGTTATTACCTGCGCTATAATAACAGGGTAGGTGTTATCTCCCAGCAAAGAACAGATGGCAGTTTTTACAATTACCGCACCAATGTAGGCAGCAGCAACAGCACTGGCGTGGAAGCATTGGCCGAGATCAGTTTTATCAAAGCATTTGCCAGCCATATTAAAAATACCGACGTAACTGCGTTTGCATCTTACAGTTATACCAATGCAAAATACGATAACCTGAAGGTGGTTACCAAGGTGGGCACTAACCTGGTGGAATCAAACCTGAAAAATAAATTTGTAGAAAATGCGCCGGAAAACATCATCCGTGCAGGCATCACTTACACTTTATATGGATTGAGTTTAACAACGCAGTTGAGTTATGTTGGAAAATCTTTTTCTGATGCCAACAATACGGTTACACCAACAGCCAATGGGCAAACCGGTTTGATCCCATCTTATAAAGTACTGGATGTTACCGTCACCTACCGTTGGGATAAACGTTTCAACGTTAAGGCGGGTGTAAATAACGTGGCAGACGAAAAATATTTTACCCGTCGTTCAGGTGGTTATCCCGGCCCGGGTGTATTGCCTTCTGATGGCAGAACATTCTTTGTTTCAGTGGGCGCTACATTTTAATTGATATAATATCATCACCTTGATAAAGGGTAAGTGTCTCGGCATTTACCCTTTCTTATTTTAAATAAATGGCTTCTTCTTATCTTGTAAAAAAATTGATCGATGGCTACTAATATAAAATGCCCTAACTGCGGAACCCAGTTTGATGCGGAGGAAGTAATTGCTGCAGACCTGGAGCAAAAGTTACAGCAGCAATACCAGCAAAAGCTGCAGCAATCATTGGATAAAGTAGAAGCCGAAAAAAAACAACTACAGGAAGCCCAGCAGCGTTTTGATGAAACCCGTAAAAACGCCAATGAGATATTTGCGCAAAAACTGCAGCAGGAAAAACAGAAACTTGAGGCTGATCTGCAGGAACAACTTAGGAAAAGCATCAGCGCTGATTTCGAGAACCAGTTAAAAATGCTGGAAACAAATAACAAAGACAATGAAGAAAAATTGCGGGAGGCCAGGAAAAAAGAGCTGGAATTCCTGCAAAAAGAGCAGGCGTTGAAAAATAAAGAAGCAGAACTGGAAATTACGCTGCAAAAGAAAATGCAGCAGGAGAGAGAAGCCATCGGCGAACAAATACGCAAGCAGGAGTTTGAAAAAAGCCAAGTAAAGGAAGCAGAGATACAGTTAAAATTAAAAGAGGCTTATTTGCAGATCGAAGAACAGAAAAAGCTGACAGAAGAAATGCGTCGCCGGGCAGAGCAGGGAAGTATGCAGCGCCAGGGCGAAGCACAGGAATTGCTGCTGGAAGAAATTTTAAAAGAACATTTTCCGTTTGATGCCATTGAAGAAGTAGGCAAAGGAGTAGAAGGGGCGGATTGCATCCAGGTAGTACGCAATCATACCGGTACTGAATGCGGAAGAATTATCTACGAAAGTAAACGCACCAAAACATGGAGCCATAGCTGGGTGGATAAATTAAAAACTGATATGCGTAATAAGGGTGCCGATGTTGCCATACTCGTTACCCAGGTGTTCCCGAAAGACATGCAGCGCTTTGGCGATAAGGACGGGATATGGATCTGCAGTTTTACAGAAGTGGCCAGCCTGGCGCATGTGCTGAGAAAAGGCATAATGGAAATCAATGCTGCACTGAAAAGCCAGGAGAATAAGGGCGATAAAATGCAGATGCTGTACGATTATTTGACCGGCAACGAATTTCGTGGACAGATGGAGGCGATCGTGGAAGGATTCATGTCCATGAAAAACAGCATCACCCGGGAAAGAATACAGATGGAAAAACTATGGAAGGAAAGAGAGAAGCAACTGGAAAAAGTATTGCTGAGCACCAGTGGTATGTACGGTGCTGTAAAAGGCATTGCAGGCGCATCCGTTGCGGACATCCCATTGCTTGATGGTACGGATGATGTAGATTTGATAGGCAACTAATCACCAATTTTTAACCCTTGCCACAACACGGAACCATTACTTTTTTTGATTCAGCAGGGCGTGCGATCCCTTACGACAGCCTCCCGGATGCTGATAAAGTTACCTATGATTCTTTGCTGCATGTAAAAGAAGTTTGGGCAATTGAAAATGCCGGCAAGAATGACGGCAAAGACGATACTTTCATGCCTTTTGTGTTCATATTTTTTTTCATTTTCATTGTTATCACAGCGTCAAAAAACAGCAAACGTGCTTCTTACTATGATGACGATGAACAAACTGACAACGTACCCGACAACAACAGTCCTGCATTTCTTACCTATAATGGCAGCGACCTTAATTTTTCCGATGACGAACTGGTAAAAGTGCTTCACAAACATTTCCCTTACTATGCAGGATTGAATTATAATGACCAGCTTAAATTTTTTAAG
>APMI01002249.1_pt1 | contig 41215 bp, 36 predicted proteins | sample 667938 | NCBI WGS metagenome assembly APMI01 (sample SAMN01084076, study PRJNA167559) | wastewater metagenome | biome: Wastewater | place: Denmark: Ejby Moelle, Odense | collected 2011-11-28
AAACCGCCATCAAGCCCATAAAAGCAGCCATCTTCACCATCACGCAAGCCAATGTCAATTCCATTAAAATAAAAATAAATAAAACTGATTAAAGTATTTTAATAGATAAAATGCGCTGAAGAAGAACGTCGTATATCAAAGAAGAAAATTGAAGATGCGAGCGATAACTCATCGGATTCTGGAAATTAATAGGATAATCTATAAGGAAAGAAAAGGAGAGAATTTTAGGGAATGGTAATCGAGTGTATTGAGACTTAATAGAAAAGGCAAGATAAATAGATATAGTTCAAAAATAAAAATTATGCTCTCTCTAAAAAATAGCATGTAATCAGATTACCTCGGCGTCGTGAAAAATTATTTGAGAGATAACAGATGAATTTAATGAAATAGTTAATCAAAAATTCGTCATTCAGCACTTGCTTACCTCAGCCTCAGATCGATAACTCTTAGACCATAATTTCTAGCAATAGAATAAGAGAAAAGCGCACATTCAGAAGTGAAGACTGTCAACATAAGTCAAATAAAGATTGCTAATCGCCTTTCGATATAAGAAAGTCAAAAGATGCATATGAAACAGTTGTAACGCAACACATTTTCTTTGATGATGTGCTACCAGAAGGCATTGCTTAAAAGCAAAGAAAAAACAATAATCTTAATTTAAGAATGTTCAATTTTTCGAAAGTTATCGATGAAACATAAGGACGAAATGCAACAACGACTGGAAGAAGGGATCGCTACATTACAAACTTGAGATAAATTAGTACTCTTGATAAGGAACATAAGCACGACAGACATCGAAATTTAAGTCATTTTAATAAAACCCTCACAAAAATGTCGATTGAGTCGACAGGAGGAAATTCATCTCAAAAATAACTGACAATCCATCAACACTAATAAAAACCAAATGTTTCATCTAGAAAAATAAAAGGTTTGTATCCCGCTTCATTCTATCGAATTAAGTATCAAAACTATCAAAAAAGAAAACAATTAAAACAAATTGAAGATGAAATTTAATAAAACGATGTCATTTAAAGTTAAGAAGCCAAAGGAATCACAGCTCAGAGAAAGAAAGAGAAAAGTCTGTTCCTCAACATTAAAAAAGTCAACAACCAATGAGTCTTACTTAAGCCTCATAAATTTTAATAATTTTCTATATTTTTATACTTCCAACAAAAACTCTATAGATATTAGTAATTAATGTCTCATTTTAACTTGAGAGACCATCTTGTTGTTTTTCGAACTTCTTTCTCCTACCACGCATTCTAGTCTGAGTCCACAAACCTCCAAAATCTTAACGTCTAGTCAGAGGATAGACTGCAAATCATATTTTGGGCTGGAGACATAGCCATATTTAATATTCGACCATTATGTCCTTTTAAAACTTTTACGTTCTCCAAACCAAGTGCTCTATTGCTTATTAGCTAAGGCATCCAAAAGTTAATTTAGTTATTGGAGTGACCATGACTAGATATCAAAGTGCCTGATTGCTCGCTCCATAGTAGAGCACTAATTTGTGAGTCTGTCCTTTTTAATGCTAAATCTTAGGAGTCTTGCACATTCCATAATCGAATTGTGCGGTCTCCTGCTCCACCGGCAGTCGCAATAACTCCAGACTTCCATGGGCACCAGCTTATGGCCTTGACTGCTCCCTTGTGTTCGCGATATTTACGAACAAGCTGGTGCTTTCTAAGATCCCAAATGGTCACGTTGTTATCATTTGAACCTGCAGCCAAATAGCTATTTTGATCTGGTTGGCATTTAAGAGAGCAAATTTAACCTTTATGGCATAACAATCTATTAATAGTCGCATCCTTAATTCGAATGTCACTGACTAAAATATTTTTATCTTTGGATCCTGTATACATTAAGTTATTTTAACTAAATGCCAAAGCTGCCACTCGTTTCTGATGTTAATATATTTCCCTAATTAATGATTTAGTTTAAAGATCATATAACCTAACTTTACCATCTGAGAACCCGACTGATAGAATAGTTTAATGAAACTTAACACTGCTGACATAGCTTCCGTCGAGAACTTTGCTGAGTTAGATTATATTATTAGGCGTATAAACATATACTTAATTATCGAGTCCGATTCCCAAAGGACCTTTGACACTCCAGTCTAAAGTATTTAAGTAAAAATCGTCTCTAGTACTAGGCACGTCCAATATTTTCTCAGGATCTGTATAATGTGATAATTGGGCGTGCTTGCTTTTTCTATGAGACCAAGTTTATACAGTGCGAGCTTGCCTTCTCAAACTAAGATGTAGAGATGATGCAGGTGCATTTGTACCAGTAATTTCAGTGTTGCCGTCATAATTTTATTTATTAATGTTGGAATTCTGGTAATTTAGGACACGAGATTGCGGGCATATATTTTTTCTAATGTATCTATCATAAGTGCTCATGCTTTGCTAGCTACAACAGTCTAACAGTTGATGACCCCGAGCAGGAATAAAGCGATCGACCTAAAGAGCACGATGGGAGAGCATCAAGATTTGCGAATTCCGTTATTTGTATATTAACTAACTAACATAGGATTTACGTTGATAATTTTGATGGGTCAGTTCAATTTAGTCAAATTTATTTTATTTGTAAAATTTATTGAGGTAAATAATGGAACAGTCTTTTTTAGTGCATCAATAGTCAAATATCAGAGTATCTCATTAATATTAAACTATTAATTACATCCTTTATTGATTAAATATTAATGATTTACTCAAATGTTAGTAAAGATTTTAAAAACATAAAAAATCTTCTTCAATAAATGACAAAATATATGAATTTTAATTATTGTCGTTTTTGTAGTTCATTCATCATTATTTAAGAATTATTCCAATAAAATATATCAACTAGTACCGGTAAATTAAGGATTCTTTATGGTTGTTGTGTTATTGATTTGCTATTTTTTAATTAATATTCAAAGTATGATAAAGGCAGCAAGCGAAGGTGAACAAATACAGTATATCACTTATAAGGATCTCACTGAGCCTCTCCTCGAACAAATCACTCTGAAAAGTTTGACTGAGGGGTTCGAATCCAGCGAATGGCGAAAGAATTTCTAAACCTTAAGTAACTGAATAAATAACCCAGCTCGTCTTAGATAAGCTAACAAATATTTTGGTAGTGTGCTATTAGTTGAACTTTTACCATTTCTGTATCAGCAAATTATTGCACAAATCGATAATTTGCGAAGTAATAACTCCAAGGAGGCTCTGACTCTCGTTTTTGAGATCATCGATAATCAAAACATTTAAAAGATTGATAAGAATGTGATATGCCCTATTGTATCTGCTCTTTTTAATAAAACAACATCAGAGAAAGCATTTTTGAGAAAATAAGCTTTATCAGCTGTAGAGAGTCTGCCTAAAAAATATAATCCGTATCTACTATTGTAAATCGCAAATCAGATAATGTCTCTCAATAGTCAGATTTCAGAACTGGGAGCTAAAATTCTGTATGAGTATGTTGAAAATAATAAAATAACAGAAATCAACGGCGAGTTTTTAAGTCTATTAATCCGCACGATTAATGGTAAAAGAGCAGTATTACAGAAGAAAGGTAAATAGATACTTCTCAGTTTGCGAGGCAGGCTAGGTAATTTTATTATTATTTAGGTGAATAAAAAATAGTAGAATTAGTAGAAATAGCATTGAAATAAGGTAGTATTGCAGAATAAGAGCATAGAGCTTTACTGCAAGAGCTGAAGAAATAGGAAAAAATAGTGAAATCCCAACCAAGTTTGAAGGACTACCTCAAGATGAAGAAGAAAACTTAAAGCACATTTAATTGATTAAATTTCAATTAGTTAATCAATAATTTACACATAATATCAATATTCATATTCTAGTACGTGTTCTCTTCTTTTTGTAAGCATCAAGCACTTTTCTCGCCTATCTTTCCAGTCCTTTATACTTTTTGAGACAAATCCAAATAATGAGTAAGAAAATGACAATAAGAATAACAACTATACTAGCACTCACACTAAAGTCTTATTTTCTGGGTGAATTTTCTTAAATTATCTGTAAATTTATTGTTGTTTGTAGTTAGCATGTTGATGTTTGAATGCTTTATCCAAAGTAGTTAATCTTATTTCTAGGAAAGTCAGTAATTTACTACAGTTTTGAGCTTGGAAGATCTTGACAATTGCCGAATATTGACACTTTAAATGTTTTGTCAGTCGGAGTTGAAGATTTGACTAAAAGTTTAGCACTTGATTCACTCATTCGAAATTGTTTAAACACTCCTGACTGGATAACGAACAAATAAGATTAACCAGCAGGTCCTGAGTTCATTTTGAAATAAAACGTCTCCAAGCCTGGTAAACTCAACTGGCTCCTAGTATTAACAATTTCAGGAATGTTGTTCTATTTTGCACTCCAGTACACATTTAAAGTTCGATGGGAGAACACCAAAAAATAGTTCTTGTTGACTTCTAAATCATTAAAGTAAGTGACATGGTACTAAGGCTGTAGTTTTTAGAATACAGTGTCGCCAGTTGGAAGCTTGGAAGCATAGGCTTCGACAATATAACTAGCACTACCAAGTTGACATACGAGAACAAGATGATTCACATTCATCGAATCCATAGCATTACAGTTTGGTTAATTGACCACTAATTATATTTTTGGATGCTTCAATGAGTCAGTTAGATTGATACGAAGTACTCCTTTAATACCATCAAGTACATAAATGATATTGTCTGTCTTTAAACTTTCGATGTTGATATCCACAATATATGGGTTGTCTGTTACTTATTTGAAGAACTAGCGAGAGTAAGACGCCGCTACAATAGCTGAGTTCGTATCTGAAGAATACGAATAGCAGTGCACTCCTTCGCTGTACTATGCTGTGAATATTTATCGCCCACTGGCTTCCAGGTGCCCTACAGAATTTTTAATTGGTAGTCTTATTTACTTATACTCACGATCTGATATGATAAATGCTTGATTATATCCGAAATTGGCAGCTCCCTCGCTCACTTTCTGTGATGATCGGGCTCCAAACAGCAACATGATAGCTTGCTTTTCGAATTTGTACATTTTGAACTGCGTATACTCAGTGATTTAATTAATTGTTAGTCTGTTAGTGATTTACCATTCTTGAGATGAATCTTGTTTAATAACAACAATAGTATTGGGTGCCATGAAGGTCAATGCATAATCTTCAAGAACCAGTAAATTTTAATGGGTGTATGATCGTGGACTACGAAGAGCTTCCAACACTGAAATCTATTTGTTTTGGCTAATGACTAACTCGTGCACGATCTCAAGTTTGAGGGAACTTGGTTCAAAGGACATAAACTTGCGATTGGCAGCTAATTCAGTATCAACTTGGAAGCATTTCTTGAAGGGGATGTCTACTTATTTTGCTTGGTTGACATACGCATTGATCTGCACTGGGTTGCTCTCGATTTTGGGAATATAGTGCTCGTGAGTAAAGCATATCAGATATGCAAGTGTGAGTGTAAAGAAAGGTATTGATGGGACCATGCTTGATTTGACTATTTGTGTTTTTAAATTCTGTCTAGGTTAATCTTGTTATTATAAAAACACAGTTCTTCATAATTAGTATATGAGCTAACAGTCACTAAAAATATTATCTTTCATTAACAAAGCACATTTTTCATCTCTGAATATAAATAGATAAATGCAAATATATTAAATAATTAAATAGTTATTATTGTGTGGCAATGGGTAAGAAATAATAAAGAAAAGGGCTGAGCGAGACCGCCATCGATACAACCATCAACGTCCACAAACTGGCACACAGAACTCAGTTCAAGAGAAAGGCTCCTAAGGCTGTCACTGAAATCAAGAACTTAGTTGCCAAGATGATGAAGACTGCTGATGTCAGAATTGATCCCAAGCTCAACCAGTTCATCTGGAACCAGGGTATTAGAAATCTCCCACGCAGAGTCAGAGTAAGAATTTCAAGAAAGAGAACTGAGGATGAGGGTAAAGGTAGTGAATGGTACTCACTTGTACAGCACATCAACACTGAAGATTTCTCAGGAAAGCTCACAGAGAAAGCTAAAGTTTCAGCATGATTATCCTATTTAAATAATTTCGCCAACCTTTTACCTTATTACAAAATATTGAAATGATTTTTAGGGTTTGAGCAGCCAACTACTTTAATAATATGAGATATTTAATATTCATAAATGAAAATTAACAAAGGTGATCAGGTGCTGGATTTCAAAACAGGTAACAGCCAGATGAGCGATGTGGATTTGTTCTCCAAATTGGAAGCCAGTTTCTTATAGAAATTCTTTAAGTACAACATCAGCGACTACTTCTCTGAGCTTTTTGCTAATGCATACGAAGACGTCTTCAATCGTAAAGCTAGTAAATCATAAAAGGGACTTCTCTCTTCTTTGTTTATCGCAAATAAGGATTTTCAACTTAGCGAATTAGAAGGAACAATAGACCAGTTCTATCGATCTAAATCTAAATCGTTTCAATAAAAGCAACTTCCACATGCCTTCAAGTTACTTTTTTGTAATTTACGAGACCAACACATATGCATTAAGTAGAATGAACTCATTTTAATGGACGTGAAAATCAAAGCTGAGGTTCAAAAAATATAAGAAGTTCCATAGAAAATAATGAAATGTCTCCATGCTTTCAAAGCACAGAAAAAATAAAACCTGACTCAATTTTAGGAGCTGCTCGATAACTACAATGGCGAATATTTAAATATTTTCGTGATATACTTCGGTGACATAAATTTCCAAATATTCAACAAAAAAATGTACGAAGTGGACACCATAAAGCTACTAGGCAAATCATACAAAGTTCGTATAATAGTATTCTACATATCAAAGCAAGGCCTAGTATAAACATTCCGTGCAATAAATAAAATCTAAAATCTAAACATGATAAATGATTTAGTAATACAATTTTACTAACTCAAACGAGAAAAGCAAAGGCAGAAGAAAAGCAAACCGATGCACTTGTTGAAGAAAAGTTAAAAGAAACATGATATTTAGTTAAAACATATTGCATTAGGAGTCGTTGGAGTTATCAGTTTGACTGTGTTTGGGTTTACTATCAAGAAGATGTTTTTTTGATTTTTTGGCATCTTTTAATATTTGTTTTCATTTATCACTCATAAATATTTAGTGGGTATCTATCTATTTCATTTCACTTTGATAAGATTACGTTTAAAAATTACTACAACAAAAATTCAAAATTTTAATCAAATCTAAATAATCTACAGATTGGAATAAATATTATTATATTCTATGGTATGCTTAATCAGGGTATGATTGTTTAAAAATTACTATATATATTACAAATGAATAACACTACAAAGGTTTAAACGATCGAAGAATTAATAGAACTGATTGATAAAAACCCGAACTTCAATCACGAAATCAAAGGCAAGCGTTTACGAAAGGAGCTGAAATCCATAAGTGAAACCCATTTCGAATATATTGCATTCAAGAATTTTGAGATCAGTGGTGTCGCAATTTACATCAACGTATATTGATAGTATATGTAGATTACTGTGCACGTGGATGAGAAATAACAACTGGATCTAACATTACGTTTGGACCGAGAATACCCGTTCAATCAACCCCAAATATTCTACGAGCCGTCCGGAAATGCGAACACCAAAGCAAGCGAGTACAGCTATTGCAAAGATTTGCTATCAACAATATTGGGTAATCAAATCTGGGGTCCATCCTTAACTCTGCCTAGTTTTATATAGAAACTTACAGGCCTTGCAGTAAATAATTACTTATGATGTAGAAATGTATTTTAACTAACGATAAGGTCAACTGGACATATCACAATCTGTTTTAGTATGGAGTTCAAGAATTGAAAAATTCAGGAGTGAAGTTGTATAATATTGAGGAATATAAGTGGGAGTACAAAATTGTTAAACTTAAAAAAATCAAGTAAATATTATCGTAATTCAGAGTTCTTGGCATTACACCTGATTGCTTGCTCAAGTTTTAGAGACTTTCTGAAAACGATGGAATACTTAAACTAGATTTTTGGGCACCTATTAAAGATATCACATAAGTTTAAGCAAAGACAGGCAAAAAGAACTTCCAATTAGAGTTAAACTATAATCATGAGAACAAAGCTTAAAAAATGTACTTAGGCGGTGAACCAAATGACCTATAATCGATTTTAGATGGTCTTAACCCAATCCAGATGGTGGAACGAAAAGTGAAAAGCTACTAAAAATCAGGCGTAACAGATTACAAGGACGCTATTAGTTCATATTCAACTTTGATCTAACACTACTCTTTGACTAACAAATAAGTCACTGACAAATATATTGGAGCAATGAAGAAACTAATTCAATCGCACTATGAAGATGATGGCCATAAGAATAAACAGCAAGGCATGATGGAGGAAATTCAAACTTGATGATTTTATGCTTTCGTGTATTATTAAATATGTCAACATTTATTTAATTTGAATAGTTTAATATGAAATACTTATATAAAAATAGTACGTATATATTATCATTCATTTAGTATTAATACTTTCACTGAGGAATAAGCCTACAAATTTAAAGAACGAGATCACTTTAACACTAATTTCTGCCTGTAATTTCCTCTAACATGAATGCATACATAATTTTGGTACTTGGTATTTCCTTGATCCTAATTAAAACATCTTCTACTTGCCCATTTTAGAAGAGACACTAAACGTAGCCGCTCTCCAGTTAAGGTATAGTTTAATATTTATACATATGACTGCATTGCCATTCCTCAGTGGCTAGCACTTGCTCAGTTTAGTTACTAATATAAAATATAGGAGTAGTTAAAGGTTGCCCCTTCTGAAACTCATACGTGCGGAATATTGAAAATGGACCCACACGCATCGAATCGATAAATTGGTTATGGCATGATGATGGTAATGAGAAATTGCAGTAACGGAATGATGGTATATTTGGGCAGTATACGAATAAAGTGTTTGGGTACTCGTTTGTTGATTATTAGTAGTTCTAGTTTGTTGCACCGCATATCAGGAATTGCATTGGTCGTATCTACCATATATTTCCTATTGATATCTATATTTCACTAAATACTCTCCACTATGGAGCCTATTCTAATTGTAGCACAAGACATGAGCCATCGCAGCTGGATTATTTAAGATCAAATACTTTAAGTTCACCATATTTTTATAACTCAATTTAAGCCCAGCAGACCATAGAGTGATCGTTCCCCTTTCTAACTATGTGAGTGTGATTCCAAATCTATTATGATTAAAAAACAGTATATGCCTAATCTTGATCACTAACGAATGGAGTCATATAATAAGTAAGTCTAAACGAATTATCTGTATCACAGCCGAGCTATACTATGCAGATCAGCTTTGTCTATGAGTAAGTGTATAAGTATGTTATTTCGCTGATTTGTTAGCTCATAAACAGATGAGGGATCTCCATATATGTATCAGTTTATACATTCCACTGTAGGATTATGTTTTATTTACGGTGTAAGACTACTACAGTGCGATCGTTCACCATAGCCATCTATTACAGTTCCGAATCGTAAAATACTTTCTCTTTGATAGTTTTACCTTTCATGTCCATATGTACAAGCACCTACGTACGATGGTGTCTGATAGCCAGCATCATCAAAGTGTCATTGAAGGCAGGACATATATGTAGCACTTTGCTATGTTTCTGAGGTAAGTGTACATGATGCTGGGTTTGTAGTAGCATCCGATTATTATTCTAGGCTATATTACTATATATAATCAATTTTTATAACCCCCAAAATTATAATGTAGATTATAAATATATTCAATCAGATATGTGAATAAATAGAAGTATGTAACGGCTATAGTGCTAATTTTATAATGATAAACCGACACATCTTCGCCAGAATTCATGAGAATTTACGGAGTCTTTATTTTTATTGTGCAAAAAACGCAATAATATTAAGAATCATTAGAGTTCAAATTCTTCAGAAATCAATGGAATAAGTACTCCACGCACTCGGAATCTCCGCAATCGTATCCATGGGCAACCCACTCGAGCTAGTCAAGTCGAGGATTCAAACTAGCTACGAGTTAGTGGACCGGGGAGCTATTCAAAAATGTTACAAAGGGTTTACTGACTGCATCAAGACTATCAAAGTGAATTAAGGTATAAAGGCATTGTGGAAGGGAAATTCCATATCTTTGATGAGATTTTTCCCCAACGAAAAGATAAATAATGATGTGAAAAACTATGCTCACAATTGGCTGCCTAAACATGCTTTAAGCAACTTTCTCGCCGGTGTTACGGGAGGATGGGTCGCAGCAGGTATCTTTTACCCTATCGATACTCTTCGATTATTTATGGGCACTTCCGAAAAACGATCAATCCAAACGGTTAAGGAGTTGGGAAGAAAATGTGTAAATGAAGGCGGTAAATTTTTATTCCAAGGATACAGAGCTTCACTTTTAAATATTGCTCTGTTTCGCGGTACTTACTTTGGAATGTTCGATACCTTGAAGAAACACAGTTCTAACGAAACAGAAAAGTGGATGTCTGCTTATGTTTCAGGTCTCGCAGGTGGTATGATCGTTTACCCAACTGAAACTCTTCGAAAGAAGAAAGTGCTTAGCTGCAGGACTCTCAGCTACTCAGAAATTATCAGAAGGACTGTGACCCGGGAGGGATTAAAAGGATTCTTCAGAGGATGCTCTCTGACTCCACTTCAAAGCCTTCAAGGAGCTGCCGTATTGATGTATTTCGATGCTTCAAGACAGCAGAAGTTTTGACTATTTATATTATTTACTATCTGGTATTCAGTTGACTTATTTGCAATATATAATAGGTTTATCATCAAAGAGTGGACTGACTCTTGCTTTTGACTCTAAACTTAAGCTGTTCGAGGCTGCTGCGGTACGGGTCTGGCATCAGTCTAATGAGGTCATCACTGGTGTAGTCGCCCATAATTGTAAAATAGCTATACGAAGAGTGTTCGTTGCTTTTAAAGTTTGAACTTGAGTAATTGTAACTGCTGGAACCACTGTAATATGGTACCTCAGTGTGACTTGAAAGTTTCCATGAAGAGGGAGTTGAATAAGTGGGTGCGTAATCGGGCTCTCGCTCATAATGATAGGCTCCATATTTTGAGAATGGCACGTTTTCCATGTCCTAGATGATAGTCTTTGATTTGCGCACCTGAAAAGATTGGTGTGAAAAAGGACAACTGCTGTGGTATGAACTTGCCGGTCCTGTGATAACTTAATCATCACATGGCTCATCTGTTCCAAGAGTTTGATATGTGTTTAATCGAAGAATTCTTGAAAAAGGTTGTATTGTGTTGGTCATGTCACCAAATACTCTCTCTTAGGCTTGACTGTTTTACTTAGTTTCATCATCCACGTGAGCGTCCTCTTCCTTAGATTCCTCAATATTGAGCAATTGGCTTTTGTAGAGAGTCTCTATTTTTCTAATAAGATTCGACTATTTGATGGAGTGCTCGGGAGGACTAGACTGAGGAGCCAGAGCAGTGAAATCCACAAAGTCATAGGTCTTCACATCATTGGGCGACGTGCTGCTCTCGTACATGGGAGTCTTCTTTGACTTGTACATTCTCAATCGATGGAATTTAGAATATATTATTCTATTTTTTTGAGACTTATCATCATAGAAATTGGAAATTAAGAACCCGCGATCTAATACAGTTCATGAATTTTGACCCAATATACTAATTTATAAATCATCAAAGGTTGAACTTAATGCCAAATGCTTTTTCAGTGACTTACCAGAGTGTTCGAGCTGCTTACTCAGAAGAGCATTGTTCTGCAAGAAGAGGTGCAGGGGCACAATCTGAATAATACTTGCCGCCTTGTAGTTTGTCTTCTCTCTCAAGGACACCATAAAGTGTAGTTTGAGCACCTTATTCGCTTGACTTGAAAAATAAGTATGTCATCGGCACAAATAAAGTATAAACTACCTTCTTCCAAGCCGAATCCAACATTTCTCTCATGAGCTCCGTACGAACAACTCCAGGGTGCAAGCTAACGGTCAAGCCATTTATCTTTGCAGCATTCATCCTTCTTTGGAGTTCAGAAGTGAATAGAATGTTAGCTTTCTTGGAATGAGAATAAGCGCGAAATGCACTATATCCACCTTTCTAAAAATGTAAATTATCAAAATCGATATCAAATCCAGTTCCGCGATTCTTATGAGCTCGAGAGCTAACATTGACTATGCGAGGATTACCTGATTTTTTCAGCGAGTTCCACAGCATATAAGTGAGATAAAAATGACCAAAGTGGTTAACACCGATCTGCATTTCAAAGCCTTATTTTGTTATCTTACGTTATGGAATTGCCATCACACCTGCATTATTCACCAGAATATTGAGAGGTCTGTCCCCAATTTATTTTTTAACATTGACAACAAATTATTATATTGAAGCACGGTCCCCAAGATCAAGTTTATATGCTGACACTTTTCCTTTTGCATTTTTGAGTTAGTCGACGACCTGTTGAGATTTGTTGACATCTCGAGCCCCAATGATAACTTTGCAGCCAAACTATGCTAATTTTTTGACAGTCTCCTTACCGATGCCTGTATTGCCTCCTGTGACAACAGCGATATCATTAGATAAATCTTTTCTGAATAGTGCATCTGGCTCCAGCAAAGTACTTTCTCAAAAGATAGAGAGCAGCGAGACCTACGACAATACCAACACCGATGTACAGTTTTTTCTGATCCATTCCTAATATCTTAATATATGCGAGTGAAATGAAAAAATTAATTATTTAGTCAGAAAGTCATTGATGATAAATAAAATATAAATGCATAAATTTAGAATGGCGTATCAATAAAACAGTCTATTTTTAATGCATATACAAGTTTTTATACAAATATTATTTAGAAATAAAAACATAATAAAATCTGTTGAACTATGATAAATATTATATAAGTAATTATTTATTAGTAATAATAATTAATCTGTAACATAAAATCAACTATTTTTAAATTATATGCACAAATTACGACAAATGTTCGTCTTTTAGACTGCTCACCGTTAGTAATTACTAGATCTTATTCCTGTTTTTTCATCCTTCTCAAACTTAAAAAGTAATTTATTTGAAACATTCATCTAGTATTGGAATTTTAAAGAAATTCTGCATATACTTGATGGAATTTCAATACCAAACAAATAATCAAGACATTTTTCATACAATGTATGAATTTTATCAAGTTTTAAGACTGAATTTTGTTAATTACTTTTATAATTAAAACCAAGATATGAACCAAGAAGATTTCAATCTTGAGCCTAAATATGATGAACTTTATTAAATCATGCATTCCTCAGCTCCGATATAGATTAGAATGTTCGGAGATATTGATCTTGACACTATTTTAGGAAATGATCCTTTTGACAATACTGATCTCTTTAAGAAGACTCCTGAGAAAACAGGAGAAGGGGAAAGCTTTTCCCTACTTCCTGTAGAGGATCCAGACATCTTACTTGTTAAAACAGAACAAAATAATGAAAAAGTTGTACAGAATAAATATCTTATCGCAAAGTCTCTTGATGAGTAAAAAATGCTATAACCTATATTCCAGGAAAGAAAATATTTTCAAAAAAACAACAATGTAACAAAACACTTCCTAAAGAATTTTATTGAGAAATATGGATATAATTAGAGTAAAATATTCCACAACTACGCTCTCAGAAAAGAGATCCGAGAATTCATAAATAAGGAGCGAAACTGTTACTAAAACAACCCTAATTGGAATAATAATCTTTCAGCAATGAAAAAAATTTTTGGCCTTGACATGAAATCTTGTAATCCTCATGAAAGAAGTTCTGGTTTGAGAGAGGTAGCAAACAAGATGATAACTGAAAAAATAATTCCGGAAGTAAAGAATAACAATCAAATTAATAGACATGCGCTATCTTACTTGCTAATACTACGCGTGCAACTCAGCCGATGTCGCAATGCATCTTTAATGTGTCGGACATAATTCAAATGATATTAGTATTTTTTTTTCAAATATATCCAATTTTACGCTTTCTTATTGATTGCTGACCTTTTTTGTGGTCTAAATTATTGTTTTTGATACAAAAGTATTTTTATAATAAACAAATATCGTTTAAATTTGGATTTATAAGTAAAATACTTACAATTAATAATGTATTTGTCGATTAATGAAATCAAATTTCTAAAAAGGCGTCGAGAAGAGCCTTCATAATCATATTCTTTGCAGCGGTGTCAGGTATTTTAGAGCAAACTCCATACACTTCCAACTCTGACCCATGTTTAGTCTTGAATTATTATTTGCTCATAGCTAATTCGCTCATCGCTAGTCTAATGTCTGCAACCATTTCGTTCACCTTCAGACTATTAAGTGGAGTAAATGAGTAATGAAGAGCCATTGGCTTCTGAATAATTGGAATTTCCCATCCTTTCTTCTTTATCGCATCCTTTACTACTCCAATCGAGTATTTAGGGTGGTTGAAGCCAATGCAACAAATTTCAGGGTCTCCAAATACTTTAAATCCAAGATTTTTGAGCTCAACAGCAAGGGTTTTCACAGCTGAATTAAAACAAAATTACCGCTTCTAACTTGGTTAGCATTTTTAGTGAAACCTTTCAAGCCTAGCCTCATCATAGAAATCCAAGCAGATGCAATAGCAGACCCTGATCTACTTCCTGCAATACCAACAGTTCCATAAAATCCTCCAGGCCAGTCGGAAGTAACAAAAAAGCTCTGTTTTCTATATTTTTCAGAAGAGAATAATAAAACTGATGCTCCCTTGGCAGAAAGTCCATACTTGTGGCAATCGAGACTGATTGATGTAACTCCTTTTGGAACTTCAAAGAAAGGAGTACCGTCATCGTTTTTTAAAAATGGGACTAAGAATCCTCCCAAGCACATATCAATATGGAGTGGTACTCCTTTAGATTTACAGATTTTGGCAATTTCATGGATGGGGTCCACAGTACCATAAGGATAGTTGGGATATGAAGTATAAACACAGACAGTGTTAGAGTCAATGTTGCATTTAGTATCCCGAACATGCATTTGCTCATTCTTGTCAGTCTTAACCAGTCTGACTTAGATGCCGAATAAATCGGCAGCTTTGAGTGCAGCTGCATGACCAGTTGTGCAAATAACAAGATTGGCTTTTTTAACACCTCGAACATTGTATCCATATTCTCGATATGCAAGTATTGCCATAAGAATGCTTTCTGTTCCTCCTGAGAAAAACCCACCCACAACATCATTCTTATCGCTGTAGAAATTAAGCATTTTGGCACACATTTTGATAACTTCCACTTCCATTTGTTTCAAGTGTGGATGTAAATCGAAATGTAGAGGATTGGAATATGAAAATTATTTGCTCAAACCAACAACAAAATCTGAATGTTTTTTATCAGGGTAACGAGAACCAGAAAGGTGACCCTTGACTGATTCCATTTCAGCTTCGTTTCCAAAATTTGGTTAAATTGGGTTGTATGGAATTTTTCTCAGTTTAGATCGGTGCTTTTCAGGGTAAGCATCCAAGAATGCCTATTTTTACTTTGCGATTTGTGTTTTTATTTTATTTTTGACAAAGGGAAGACCAAAGCTAAGCTTTACTACTTTTCTATATATTCTGACAGGATTTAATATGCTAAGTATTTTGAAGAGTATAAATAAGCCGATGATGAGCGCGTTAAGTAACAGGAATATCTCAAACCTATTGTAAGTTTGCGCATCAGGCCAATGTTCATAAACTTTCTTTTAAGCCAGTCGCTGGTACACAGAAGCGTGATGGAATGCTTAGTCGAGGTAAGGCTCGAAATGCTTACCGTATTGATGGATTTGATCCCACATGTTGGAGAATATGATTATAAATAATATATCTATTCATGGCAACAGTAAAAAACGATTATCTATGACGTCTATTAAATTAATAACAAGTAGTAATAATATTTCTTTATTAATGTATTCTCATATCCGATAGTCAGGCTAAAAATCTGTAAAAATATAAAGAATAATAAGTCTCAAAAATTAAGTCAATAATGAATAATAAATAAATTGAGTTTATTTACTATTCGGCAATAGATAAATAAATACGAGATTAATCAAGTTGAAAAATAATTATATACATAAGTAGTACGACTGCATGAACGAAGAGATCAATAACATGAAAGGCAGGGAGTTTATCTGCTCATGTGGCAAAAATTACCTCAGCTATGCTGCACTATTTACTCATATCAAACAGAAACATGATGGCAAGGTACATAATTGTATATGTAAGGCGCCCGGTCCCATCGTTAGGCCTAGATCTTAAAGGAAAAGAGGTCGTCCACGCAAGAACCCACAGGGTTAAAATGAGCCCTCTAGTTCAGGTAACATATAAGCTATGTTTAGACTCCGATAAAGCACAGAATGGTATTTCAAAACTTTTAATTGATAATAATAATATCTAATAAAAACAATAAGAGTAAGAAAAGACCAAAAAGGCAGCCCAGGAGCTCGGATGTGGTGGTTTTGTTGCTTTTACTGCATACAAACCTGAACCCATCCGTCCCTCTCCTAAAAAGGTCAATGAATCTGGAAAGAAAAACATGTCGAGAAAGGGATCAAGCTATACATAAGTCGTGGAGAGGAAGGTTTCATTATCCCAGATTCCGTTACAGTAAAAATAGTCTCAAATAAAAATTCCAATTGTGCAATCAAATTCATCAATACATTAAAGGGAAAAGACTTAGCTGTTGAGTTATTACTAAAAAATTGAAATATTAAATCGTCAAAATCTTAAAAAAATATTTTAGAGCCACCTTGTGTAATTTAGCAGTTCGATTTCTTTGATAAAACAAAAATAGCTTTAAATATTCAAACAGATTCAAGTTAATTTCGAGAACCCTCAAAAATCAAAGACGAGAATTGAGTAAATGTCAATAGCTTAAGGAATTTCTCAATTTTTATATGAAGTGAAATCAATTATAAATGAAGATCAACAAGATACGAGGATAATTGATAGTAAATAGAACTCTAATGAGGATAACGTAAACGCGAGTATGTAAAAGGAGCAAGAAAACTAGATATAATTCGAGCAAATTTTACTAATAATCGCATTTTTACTTAAATTCATCGTGGAGTAAGGTCCTTATGGTGCCAATGAACTGCAATAGAAATCAATAATGGAGATTACAGAATATTTACCAAAATTTGCATTAACATACCTGCCTATCCAAATAAAATCCTTCCGTGTGGACAGTTTAGATATTTTCAAAATGCTAAACCCAACAAATTTTTTACTATTTCTCGATAATTGGTTAGTAATACGAAAAAAGATATAATAAATAAACAATAAAATTTATATCAATCATCATGATGAAGATCATGTTGTACTGTAGCAAGACAATAATAAATAAAATGAGGAAAAAATAGAAGCAGAGTTAAAGGAAGAAGAATATAAAGATTAGTAAAGAGATAATTTTAAGTTTTTGCATGAATAATTTCAAGTAATGAAAGAAGAATAATCTGAAAAATAGTAAATAAAGTAATAAGAGAGTTAAAATAAAGCAAAAATTGAAATTAAAGAATAAAATCAGATCTTTAACTGATCATAAAGATTTTGTTGATAATTAATTCATATATAAATATCATATAGTTCTCCAATATAATATTTGTTAATAATACTCATGGACTAATAAGCAATCCAGCGATAATAAGCCCCAGTAGAGCAATAATAACAATAACTTCGTGATCCAATATCAACCCAATTTTTGCTTCCAGGATAAATTCTCTCTGCAAAATAGGTTGATAAATCAAACTACAATAGTGCAATGTTCATGCCCAATAAATAGGGCTTAGTGTCACTATTCAGCGGTATCCCAACTATAGTTAGTAAATCAAACACAACAACATTGATTAGATTTCCTGTCCAGTATTTGCCAGCTAAGAATGATTTAGTAATTGGAGTAGTGAAAGTGCGTACTGCTTAAACTTTTATTGTTGATATTGCTGCACCTCTGGATGCCATTTTGGGAGGGCTTTAGTTTGATGGTGTTACCAAGAGGAACAAACCTAATTTGAAAGTAGGAACCACGGTGTTCTGTAGGGTTCTTTAATACAGCAAATACACGGGTGCGAAGTTGAGCTGCCAGAATAAAGGATTTACGGGGAAGAAACATAATTAAATGGGATAACTTAAAGATGGGTATGTGTTTTGGGTACCTCAATATAAACATCAGCAAATTCAGAATAATCTATTAGAAAAAGTGGGTAAATGTGCTAAATTTTAAGTGGCTTTCGGAAAAAATGGTCGCATTTGGCTTAACTCTTCCAAACCTGAGAACACTATGATTATTGCCAATATGTTCAAGCTGGTAGCTGAAAATGCTGACGAAGCTAAAATCTCAGCTTTGATAACGATGCTTCAATGATTTATTCTATATTTTTGAGTATGTTGATTTATCTTAAAGAATCTCTTATAATAATAATAAACAATAGTAAATGAATCCTGAAGGGTTTAAAAAATTCAGGGAAGGTCTTCCAATATTCGAGTACAAGACTAAAATAGACGATTTCATATGCAAGAATAACTTCATGATAATCACGGGTGACACTGGTTCAGGAAAGTCAACACAACTACCCCAATATATGGCTGACTCCTCAGCATTGTTGAGTAGCATGCAATAAAAGCAAAGCTAAGTATAATAATATTCAAAGGGAACTGTACCACCTATTACAAAAATCAAAGTTATTTGTACTCAACCTAGACGTATGGCTGCAGTCAGTATGGCTGATCGAGTGTGTAAGGAAAGAGGAGTCATTTTAGGTGATTAAGTGGGGTACACTATTAGATTCGACGATAAAACTAAGCGAACAACACAGATTAGGTACATAACTGACGGTGTTTTTGTTAGACAATGTATCAATGACCCGTATCTTTTTAATTATCAAGTGGTTATTTTAGATTAGGCACACGAGAGATCACTTTATACTGATATCTTATTTGCACTTGTGAAGAAAGCAGTCAATTATCGCAAGGGAACATTGAAACTAATAGTAACCAGCGCAACCCTAAATACTAAAACATTTTCAAACTACTATGGGAACTGTCCAGTGGTACAAATGCATGGAAAACTGTATCCCGTGGAGGTGAAATACTACACGATCAAGCAATCAGACAGAGTATAATAGACAGTGAGAGCTACAATCAGAATGCATTTACATGAGGGTCCTGGTGATATACTCGTGTTTCTGACTGGAGCTTAAGAATGTGAAGCAGCCACTCGAATGTGCTAATAAAAGCTGACTTAGTTGATGAATAAGGGCAAAGATGTGCCTGGTCTCATCATGTATCAGTTATATGGTGCTCTCAGTAATGAGGATCAAGCACGTGTGTTTGAAAAGACTCCTGAAGGGGTTAGGAAAGTTGTGTTTTCTACTAATATTGCTGAGACTTCTCTCACTATTGACAATATTGGCTTCGTTATCGATTGTGGGTTCGTCAAACAAAAGACTTATAATCCCAAAACAAATATGGACTCACTCATCATGATTCCGATATCGAAGGTGCAAGCTATTCAGAGAAAAGGTCGTGCGGGTCGTACTCAATCAGGAAAATGTCTCAGACTGTATAGCGAAAAATTCTATGACTAAATGAGAGATTATAATTTACCTGAGATACTTCGAGTTTCATTGAGCAATGTCATCCTCACATTAAAATCGATGAAAATAAGAGATGTCATTAATTTTGAATACATCTAAAACCCATAAAAATAAGCAATATTCAAAGCATTAGGATAGCTATTTTTGTTGTCTGCTTTGGATGAAGATGGAGATATCACTTAATTAGGAATCGAAATGAGTAAATTTCCATTAGACCCACAGTACTCAAAAGCGGTTATTACAAGTGCCCTCTTTGAAGTCGATGAAAGCATGATTACATTAATTAGTTTGCTATCTACATAAAGTATTTGGAAAAAGGTACTGAGAATAAACGAACAATAATACGAACAGTTTACATAAGTACAGAGAAAATTTCTATCACAAACTGGAGACCATTAGACCTTTTTGAACGTGTATACTGGCTGGATGAAAAGTTAATAAGCTGAAAAGTTTTGTGATTAAAACTTCTTAAACTTTCGAGCACTAAGACAAGCGGATAACATTAAGAACCAGCTATTTTAGATTTTACAAACTTGTAAAATTGACATATGCAAGAGATTCTTCAAAAAAGATGCAAACTATGCAGATTACTTGTAAATGAAATAGATTTACAAATAAAATTTACCCCAAAAATACAAAGCAGCTCTTTTACGTAAATGCTTATCAATTGCTTTCTACTTTAACACAGCCAGGTTATCAAATAATGGTCAAGCCTATATCCTAAATTACCCAGAGGGAACAGTTGTGACAATGGATCCAACTTCTGCTTTGGGCATGCAGAATTTAGACTCCCCTTCAGTACTATTTACATAACTGGGAGCAGGCAGTAGCAAGGGTATCATGAGGCAGGTCAGTATTATTGATAAAAAATGGATTTAGTCTTATTTACCTAAAACTAAATAAGTCGATAATTTTAGGCTTTCTGGCATGGCTTTTGAAGAAGATAGAAAAATTAAACCCAAAATAGAGTAAACTGAGGAAGTTAAACATCAAAGAATGATGGAAGAAAGAGAGAAAAAGATAAGATAAGCGAAAGAACGCTATCAAATTCGTAAAAAGCTAAAAAGTTAACCAGTCGCCTGATTATTAAGTCCTATTTTACTGCAATTGTTTTTGAAATGAAAAATATCATTTTTTATCCTGAGACGTCTATGATCCTATTAATTGCTTAATCTCATAAGTACCAGGACCTGGGTTGTGATTTACTTCATGCTTTCTTTATGATTTTGGAAAGTAGAAAGTTTTAGAGTGATGTTTTACTACTTCTATTTCGTATGCTCCTGGTCCTGGATTCTTATCAGACTAATCTTGAAACTTTTTATCTTTTCCCATCCTATGTTACACAAACGATTACACAACCATTTCAGTTTTTCGAAACTGACTTTAATATTTAGGACTGTACTCAACAGGTCCTGGCATTTTAAGGATCCGCTCTTGAGAGTTACGTCCGCTTATTGAATAAGCATGTCCTCGATTATGAGTGTCAATATTATAGCTCCCAGGTCCTGTTTTAAAATCATTGCTGCTAAAGAATTCTCGTTATGTTTTTCCAAATCTAATGTTTGAATTATTTTTACATTGCTGTCGGCTATTTTCTTTTAACATAATCGAGCTCAGATACGTTGTATGCTGCAGGACCTGGATTTTTATTGTTTTACTTTATTGCTTTTGGAGAATTTCCTATTATTGCTACAGCTGATCGCTTGTGGGCTGAGTTTGTGGGAGAGTATGCTCCAGGTCCAGGAATATTTCCTTCACCAAACACAAAATCTCTTCTTGTTTTATTAAATTTCGAGACAAGCACATGTTTCTTTATGTTATTAATGCTTAGATTTGAATAAGTTCCAGGACCTGGTACTTTCACCTTCTATTTGATTTATTGTTCATCTTCAAAAAACTTGTCTCTCTTCGGAAACGAGAATTTGTTTTTAGTTTCAGTAAAATGTTGGCTGTTATAGTCAGTTGGTCCTGGCTTTAAATAACGTGGACTCGACTAAAGTGAGGGTCTTTTAGATTGTTCAAAACTAAATTAAAGAATAGTAACCTAATTGCATGCATGTGACGAACTTTCTCAGGTTAATAAGTACCAGGACCGGGCAAATTTTGTGTAACACCACTTTTACTCGGCTTCAATCCAAACGAGTAATACTTAGAAGAGAAGAACTTTGGAATGCTATACCTGAAATTATATCCAAATTTACGCTCCTGGTCCAGGTCCCTCGCTTCTCATTCTTTATCTAATTTTACCAGAAATGTGGTAGCCTTTAGCATGGTCTGCCTAGGTTAGGATCCAGTTACGAAAAATGATTGCTTAGCAATATCATATGAATTGGGACCAGGCCCAACAGGTTTATCAGTTTTTAGTCTCATGGATCTACCGATGACATAAGTGGGACCACGCATAACCTTTGAGCTGTACTTTTCGTGCGAATTGTAAGTACCCACGCCTGGTGCTTGACTGTTATTAACAAAGGATGCTAAAATTGAATTTAGAGTACGTTTTTTGAGTTCCTTGCCGATAGAGTAAGCAGGCATTATTGATAACGTATTTTGTCAATGAGGGTAAATATTAATCGTATTCACAGTAAACACAAAAATAAAAGCAAATGTTATTAAATACTTCATAAGTCTAACTTTATCAAAACTTACAGCAGGTTCGTAGTCCTGTTAAATAATGGCTTAATAAGTGCCTAGTAAAGTATAAAAATAATAAATTTTTTTAGTCAGTAATTGTTGAAAATAGAGCGTGTTTTGAGAGCTAGCTTATAGTAATGCCCACTAGTCAAAATAAATCGTAAATAAAAGATGGAGTTTTTAATGCAGTCAAGTCATGATGATATTATAGGCAAATAAACATATAAAATCAGAACCAGTGCTACTTATAGGAAGTTGCATTATGTCCCGCGTGTTACCAATCAAACGAAAACATCAGAAGGTGGACTTAACAAAGCAAAAGGTGTTATACGTGGTAGATGTAAAACTCAAGTCCACTGATGCAGTCGAAAACACTAAAAAGGCCCCTGAGCAAGTTGTTATAAACTACAGCGAAACCAACTAAATAGTAAAGCCTTCTTCTCACTTATTCAAGGCAGGAAAGTTGTACTCATGGTCATCGTCATACTTACTGGGGCAAAAGAAATAATTTCCGACAAATTTAAAAACTCAACTTGGAATAAACAAAAACTAAAGTTCTTCAAAAGTGAAAAATAACCAGCGCAGAACAACAACATCTTCATACGAAGAGACAGAATATAACATTGATGCCTACGATGACCGATATTTAGAGAATGATGACTACGGCATGGATGACTGACTTGACAATTTTATATAGCCTACTTCTTAATTCTCTTCTAGTATTTGCTATATTTTTACTAGCTTATAATTTTTAAATAATTTATGAAAATATTTTAATGACAGTCGTAAATTACAAAGCTATTGACATTGTGAATAATATTTTCAAAATTTGAGGCATTATAACCAGATTACTCATTCTAATTCCTCTTATAAAATATAGATGGCTGCAATAATTTGCTCCCTTTCCGGAAGTGTCCTGCATTATCCAGTCATTAGCTTAAAAACCGGACACGTTTACTAGAAATCAACAATATAGAGGCATATAAACGCATATGGTACATGTCCACACACTGGCCAACCTCTTGCCCTTTTCGATCTGCTTCCTCTACAGCCATCCACCTCTGAATAAGTGATCGTGAACCCTCAGTACAGCAGTGTGGATAAAATAATACCAAAAATGCAATCATAATACGAAGCATTAGTATTTGAAGCACATCATTTGAAAAATCAATTGAGAGAAACTCGACAGTAATTAGCGCAAGCTCTATATAAACAAGATGCCAGTATCCGAGTCATTGCCAAACTGGAGGAAGAAGTGCAAGCTGGCCGGACTGAAATCGGACGGCTTATACAACTAAGTGCACAGAATCAAAATGAATCTTGAATCTTTTATTATACTGATAAAATTGTAAATATTTTGAACAATTCCATTAATAAGACTATTATTCATACAGTCCAATAGATTTCTATACCATCGTGCAGATCTAGCTTATACGAAGACTGCAACAGAAACCCAATTTAATATGGATGAATATTTTTGAAGTATATTGTATTATGGACGAGATCACGCACACTTCTTCTACTCAGAACCCGCACTGTTTGTATGGTGCGTCGTGATATGTGCAATTCACAGTGCCTGAGTAAGGATCACTCTTGAATGTGAATCTCTTACGAGTTGGGTACAGACGATATGACCACAGCTCACGAGCTTGATTCCACCATGCGCCTAACAGAACAGCTGCGAAAATTGATACTCCGAACATGTTGGTGCCTGATGTAGTTGCGAGAATCCTTTTACTTGCTGCTGGAATGAGTGATGCCTTTGGTCGGTTTTTTATCATGTTCAAGTATCGTGTTTCGTCAGTAAGTCCCATGATTTTGATTTAGCTGCCGCCCATTTCGAAGCTCTTGGGCATATTGTGTCCCTTAGTCATCAATTATATGTTTATATAAACATCCTTAGATATATTATGACATTAGATCACACTCCAAAATAATAAATAATAACATATAGTAGTAGATAATGGATTTGGAACTAGTCGAAATAAGACCAACAAATTACTACATGATAACAAACAAAGCAACAAAGCAATCGTTATATTTGAACCACGAGAGCAAAAACTTCTAAAAAGAGAGAGTGAGCTTACGTGACTCCAACGAGGAGACTCTAGGTTAAGTGTGGATGCTTGTGGAAGTTAACCCTGATCGATACCCAAATATGTATTAAATTGTGCATACTATCTCAACGCTTGTTCTAACTTCTGAGAAAGATTATCTAGATATTAGGTTTGGCAAGTGGAAAGGATCGCAGCTGTATTTTTTGCAGAGATGGAATGCTAGGAGCTATCCCAATGATTTTTGGATTAAGGAAAGCAAGGATTCAAATAAATATCTGTACGCTGACGATGGCAAAGTATACATGAAGGAAATGGTCCCTGATTAAAAATGCGTGTGGGAGCTATCAATCGTGCATCATAATAAGATCATCAACAGGAGCTGCTATATCTAGTATGCTTACTCGAATATGGTGCTAGATGTACCGAAAGCATCCGATAAACCTGGTGTAGCAATTTGTCAATACCCTTGCAATAACAGATTTAACCAGCGTTGGAATTTGATTAAAGTAGATGAAACTGGCAATTATCGTATCTAGAATTTGAAGACGGGCATGTGCTTGGATATAAAGGGATAGTCTAAGAAACCAGGTACTCCTATCATTCAGTGGAAGAATACGGGAAGTATTAACCAACTATGGAAAGTATAGTATCAAGGCAAGAACATTTACTTGATTCGATCTGCGATGGACTCTACCCTGTTCATGAGTGTGAAAGACAATTCGTTAAAGGAATGCGCTGACATTGTGACTACCAAAGACGACGGTGAATGTTTCTGGCGCATTGTCGGATACATTCCGCAATGATAATCTGTGTTTGCTATTTTTGTGAATTTTGCTTTTGCACAAAGTAAGATTTTGCAGTTGAATCTAGTATTATTAAATAATTGTTTATCAACAATGTCAGTACAGTAGCGGGCAGTTACTTTGCTCTCATCGCGTTTCCGAGCTGAGGATGGAAGACTTAGTTTAAGTAAATGCAAGTACATTTATAGGTTGCATGGATATTGACAAGGATCTGCTATCTGAGATAGTCAAGCACGATATCAGCAAGGTGAAAACACTCGATGTGTATGGTAATTAAATGGGAGATGAGGGTGCTTAAGTTTTCATCAACGCTTGCTGGCAAACATTGTGGATGGTGTACTTAGGTATTACAAATTTAATGCAGGAGCCAATAAACTAAGTGGAATTAATCTAAATGGCTTCAAAGCTAATAACTTTCCAACTCTGCAAATACTAGATATCTCTGAAAATAATATCGGCAACAAAGGTATCGAATTGCTTGTTAAATCATAAATACCAACTTTAGCTGTTTTGGTCTGCCGTAAAAATCATTTCTGTAATTAAGAGTAATGCGGAATTGGATCAGAAGGAGCCAAACGTTTGACGAAGTCAAATTGGCCTAAACTATAGACCATTGATTTAAGTACTCATTTTTTCTATTTAGCCAATAACAACATTGGAAATGGACTATCATACTTGTCTTTGAATAATTGGCCTAAACTGAAAGAATTAATATTAAGTAACCAACATATTATTCAGTGGCCACTGATTAAACTGCAATAAATGCATTGAATTTAGTAAACAGTCCGTTTAAATTATTGCAATACGTGCTCCTCTAAAGGAATTAGTTGATTTAAACTAAAGCCCTCGTAAAAATAATAACAAGTTTCGCCCTAAAAGAATAATAGCTTGAAGTATCAATCGAATGATTTAATTTTATTACTTTAATCTAATTTGTCATATGAATATCAAGTAGAAATAAAGAACTGTTCATGTCCAATGCCTGGACTACGATATTTGTTTTCGTTTAGTCCATTAGTACTGCGAACCGAGTTCATAGTCATCGTGAGCTGGCTTGGACTCAGTCCTTGATTAATTCCACTTGGTGCATCATTTATAGTTTTAGTAATCAGTGCACTTTGATTAGTTGAAAGATTTTGTTCAGTTTCAAGTCTAAAGAATTTGTTAGCTCTCTCACTTCTCCACAAAACAAAGAGGGCAACAGTCGTAGCCATAAAGAACAAAGTAAAGAAACTAATAACTCCAATCACAATGTAAATTTACGTTGGAGTTTTTGTTTATGCTGGAGTCTGAGGAGGCGATGTATTTGTTATTGTTGAATTAGATGTGTCGTTAGTCGGAGTTGGAGCTACTGGTATGCTAGAATCGCTATACTTATTGATCAAATCTTTGGCTTCATCGTAGGCAATATCTGATTGAGCTAACCTTACATCAGCGTAGTTGAGACAAGAAGGACAAAATATGCCAAATATTGTGTTTGCGTAGTATGTTATACCAGGTAATCTAGTGAACAGTGCAACTCCATTTTTATCCCGAATTATGAACCCAACTTCGTTTCTCCAACTGCCTAAAGTGTTCACAATAATTTCAGCTTGCACTCCAAATCGAATAACAAGTTCTACTGGTCCAAATTAGTGTCCATTTGTAAAGTTCTGTCCAAAAGTAGCAGTAATGTTGCCTTATTGTCTCAGTGCAATTGAGTTACCATTCCAGCCATCGCCCCATGAGTCAAGCATGCTCACAAAAACTGAGGTTTTGTTAGGAGTCATACATCCCTGTCCTGGACACCAGCTATCAAAGATAATATTCGAGTTAAATACTCCTGTTCTGCACTAACGAGAGTAGATCAACGTATTGTTTTCATCATATAGATCAAATGATACTTCATTCGTCCAGTTCGCATATTGCACAACTACCAAATCAGCAAATATGTTCTTTTTGACGAGGACACTGACTGGTCCGTATGTTGACCCATTAGTGAACCCTTGCCCAAAAGTGGAAGTAATGTTAGCGGCCTGCTTAATGCCGATGATCAGACCACCCCATCCATCACCGTATGTGTCAACCAGATAGGCAGTGTAGTTAACGTAACTGGGGTCAGGGGTTGGGGATGGACTTGGAGAAGGGCTAGGACTAGGCGAAGGCGAAGGCGAAGGCGAAGGTGAAGGTGAAGGACTCGGAGATGGTGAAGGAGAAGGTGAGGGAGCAGGATCTGCAAGAGTGATGACATCAACGAAAGTCTTTAGTCCACAATCAGAGTTTTTACTTATGGTCACAAACCCTGCGTCTCCCCAGTCAGTGCCCCATGAATTCTTAATAATCCAGTCTCCGTTACTAGTGTAACCCACAAGTAGTACTGCATGATTAATCAACGAGCTAGAACTGGAAGGACAGCCAGAATACACTCCACTTGAATAGGAGCTAAAAGAAGAAGTCGCATATATTCCGACAGGCAGAGGTCCATGATCAGTTAGTGCTTGTTTAACTTATGCATCAGTCATCGATGTGAAGTGCTGGATTGAAGTTACTGAAGTGTTCAATTTTATTTTATTGCTGGCTGAACAAATGGCTGAACCATAGTAATTGTTCTGCTGCTTGTAAGGGTAGGCTGTTTCAAGTGGGATCCCTGTGACTGTGAACATATCTAAAGCATCCTTTGGGTATCCTCCGTTACATGAGCTACCCGAAGTACAATCAAGCACATACTGTTCAGCTAGATCATACTACACATTAGTTTGCATCATAATTAAGCTCTCGTAAACGCCAGTTGTAGAGAAAGCCCAGCAATCCCCACACTGTTGTTGATTTTTTACTGCTGATACTTTGCCCATTGCTCGGTAATCGAGGGAAGCTGGGTAAGTTAAAGCTGCGGTCAGTCTCACGGGTTTTTATGAAGCCATGAGTTTCATAGTTTGAGGCTTATATGTGAAATATGCTGAATAATATTTCAAGTACCATTAAATTAGTCGGTGGTCCAATCGGTGAAGTTGTTTATCGTTACATGATATGTGCCATTAGCTTTAGCTTATTATTGTAGAATATTTTGATAATTTTGCTGAAATACTTGCTCCCTCATTGATTTTTCCGCAGCTGAGGCATAATTTCGATTAAATTGTCTCACAAAATCATCGAAAGTGTATCCTTACGCACTCAGTAATGACCCTTTAATCGAGGACACTGTCAAGTGAAAGAGAACGAGAGTAGATAAAATATTTGAAAAGCGATTTTTGTTTTTCATTCTCAATTTCGATTTCTATTATTTTAAAAAATTAGATTGTTTATTTTGCAACTCATGACTTAATTATTCAAATTATTATTACAGGTAAAATATAGCGTTCTTCGTTAAATACATAATTTCATTTTATAATCATAGCTGTTTGTATAAAAGATATTAATTAATATACCGTATATAAGATTGAGCATTATAAATTATAAACAAAGAGTCATGGATTAAGAACCAAAAACTAAAGAACATAGTGCTGATAAGAAAATGGTGGTCGATAAATATGATAGGCAAATCAGACTATGGGGACCTCGAGGACAGCGAAATCTTGGTAATGCTCGTGTTGCTCTCATTAACTGTACTGGAGCTGGAATTGAAGCACTTAAAAATTTAATATTACCAGGTGTAGGCAAAGTAGATATTTGGGATTCATCTACTCTCAAAATTTAAGATTTATCTTCATCTTTCTTTTACGAGCAAGAAGATGTTGGTAAATTCAAGGGAGAGGTTGCATAACCTAATTTATTGTAAATGAACGATGATTCTAAGGGTTAGTTCATTAAAAAATCAGCTGAAGAGTTTTTAAATGATGAATAAGCGATCAGAAAATATACACTAGTTATTTTCGGAGGAGATTTGTCTGAATAACAAACAATAAAGGCTTCAGAAACACTTTGGAAACTGAATGTACCTTGTTTATTTATAACTGTATTCGGTTACTTCTTCTATATCCGTCTTCAAAAACAAACTCACTTTGTAGAAAGTAGCAATACAATTTCTAAAAAATATTTTTTAAGAATTTCAGATCCCTTTCCATAGCTTTTACAAAGTGCAAAATAAAATTGCGTTTATTAGGCATTATAAAAACTTGAAAAAAAGAATGTGGAGGACTCACGGGATGAATTCGTTAGTTTTTCACAAATCCCCTCTGTTTTAATTTTGACATCTGTAGCAAACAAATTGCCACAAGATAAGAGAAAATATGCGGACATTAAGTAAGAACTGCAAAAAATTTAAAAAAAATCCCACGAAGACTACAGAATCAATATAAAATAGGCAATAAAGTTCGCTCCGTTTGCCGAACAGACTCCAAGTCGATATATGAATGACATTGGTTTGCTTACAAACAAAAGTGTCGCTAACTGCACAAAAGATTGTCACACAATGTTAAAATTTCTATGGGCAACAAACAAATTTTACTAATAAACTGGTAAACTACCTCAATCTACTTTATTACCAGACATGGACACCACAACCGAAAGATACATAAAAGTTCGTAAAATATACAAAGACAAACATGAAGCCGACTGCAAAGCGATCATTAGCAAAATACATGACAAATTCGGAGGTGAAAATGTTGAGGAAAGTTTAATATCAGATTATATTAACCAACTGAGTAATTTAGAAGTAGTATAAATGAAACCATATTATGAAGAATTATAAAAACCGAATGTAGACTAATTAATGAGTTTCTATCAGACAGAACGAGATTTATTATTGGCAGTTCGATCATATCAGAAATTATTCAATGGCAGCAATGCCCATACTATATCTTATGAGAGTTTAAAAGCTACTGCGGAACAACTACAAAAAGAATACGGTATTGCCAACTTCAATGAAAAGTACTTACAAGAAGTGGACAGGTCCAAGGGATGGAGTAACATTAATATTTACAGTATTGCTGGAGCTATGGCCGGTCAGGAAGCCATCAAGTTGATTACTAACTGCTTCACTCCTATGAATGGCGGATATATATTCGATGGAGCCAATGGAGTTGGTTACCAGTTGAAGCTATGATTAAATAGGCTTATAAAATAAACATGCTTCAAACGCATGGATGATCTGAGTTATAAATAGTGAAATAATAGGCTCTATCTTATTTAATTAACTAATAATGCAGCCAAATCAACCGGCTCCAACATACATGCGTGGTACTGATCCAATATATCCCACCATAAATGTGTACAGTAGCTCTCGTGTTGCCAACCAGCGAGTCAACAATGCTAAGATTCCCTTACTCAAGTATAGGGAACCTATACGTATAAACGATTGTAGCAAAAGCTACGATTCTGAATTCGTAGACCCAAATCTTTTGCGTAAATTCGAAACAAGAGACGGTCTTATTCACAGTTTAAAGATGATGAAGAAGTAATTGCCACAAATTGGAAGCATCAAAATATTAATATGCGTTTGCATGTACAACGAGTCCAAACACGCTATAAACTTGACACTCAACGGCATTTATAAGAACTTACCTCATATGCGATCTGAGGGAATATCCGATGGCGATGTTGCTGTCGTTTTAATTCAGGACGGACTTCTCAAGCTTGTCAGTGATCGAGTGCAAAGAACTTATGCCAAAGGTTAAAATTCCATGGTCAAATTCTATTAATTGCTTGATCAAAATGAAGGTAAGCCGAAATGTGATCTTATTGAACGAATTAATGTCATTTTGGACGAAACTTAGAATTATGATAGAAAGGGCATGAAGAAAAAAGTAGGTTTAAATAGAGATATTCCTCCATCAATATAAAAAAATATCGCACTTGTTTATCAAAATATCTGGAGACCCTCTAAAACTTATTTCGCTGATTCAGATCACAAGAAACCGTAGGATTTTAAATAAGGTCTTCGTGTTTTTTCATGCTTTAAGCACACAAATGGAACCAAACTGTCATCTCATTTATGGTTCTTCGAAGGTTTCTGCAGATATCTTAAGCCTGAGTTTTGCGTCTTACTTGACGTTGGTACGACTCCTGGAAGACATGGACTTGTTAATTTAATTAGAGGCTTTGGAGGTAATCCAAATGTTGGCGGAGTCTCTGGTTTCATGAGTGTTGATACGAATTTCAAGTCTGAAGAAGGTGGTGAAAGTGATGAAAAACAAAAGAAATAAAGTTGTCTTACTCGGAATCTTTTCTCTATTGAAAAAGCTCAGTAGTATGAGTATATAATTTCTCACTTTTTGGATAAAAATCAAGAAGGAGCCTTGGGCTTTTTACATGTGTTACCTGGTGCTTGGTCTGGTTATCGATATGAAGCCTTAATTAAATCCGAGAAATACGAGCCTAACTTGCTTGAAAGAAGCTATTTCAAAATGATTTTAAACCCTGACATCGAGGAAAAAGATTTTGCTTAAGCAAACATGTATTTGGCTGAGGACAGAATTTTATCATTGGGTATCTACTGCCAGATGGACTCTAAGTATATCCTACGTTATGTTCCGGATGCAAAGGCTTACACAGATCCTATGAAAGATCATGAGAACTTGATGAACCAAAGACGTCGTTGGATTAACAGTTCAATGTTCGCTTTCCTGTACGTATACAAAAATTATTACTACAATGTGATGGACTCCAAGCACAACTTCTGTCGTAAATATTGTACTCTCAACTTATCGATGTTAATAGCTTTACTCTCAATGTTAAATGCTTACATAACTCCTGCGTTGTATTTCTTCATCTTATACGCAACTATCTATCAACTGGGTTTCCCAGGCTCATAATGGGTGGCCAAATTAGTGTGTATGTTGTATTGCTTTGTGTTCTTCTCAGCGGTGGGAGGGGCGATCACGGGGCGAGCTTGGTCCAAACGGGCGCATGTTATATCGGCGATACTGGCAATATTTACGTTCCTAATGATACTGTTAGTCATATACAACGTGCTGTTCATTTATCTGAGAATTACTAAAAATCCGCTGTATGTGCCGAAGGAAGGTGAGCAGCCTTTGGATCTTGGAACTTTCAATATAAATTCAACAAATGGAGTGCTAATTGTGACTCTTGTACTTGCAGCACTCAATATTATCTGTTTCTTATTTGTAGTGTTTATGCATTTGCCTACTCATGGCAAGTTCGTGTGCAAAATTCTCATGAACACTCCCAGCTATATTGCATACACAGGTGCTTACTCTCAGACTATGGTCATTCACGCCTTCTGTAACGTAGACGATGTGTCTTGGGGTACTAAGGGAAGCTCAGGTAGCGGTGGAAACAAGTACGAGGTCGATAAAGTATTCTTTGTGGGCTCATGGTAAATATTTGCTTATATTTAGGCTTCTTACAAATGCAGTCCTCGCCTTCATCTTTTTATACGTAGACATTATCTCACGAGAAAATGGAGTGCACCAAAGAGGTGCACGAGAAAATGGAGTGCACCAAAGAGGTGATGTAGTTCTGCTAGCAGTTGCAGTCTATGGAACTCTCTTTTTATTGCTAAAGACTTGCTTGGCTGTGTACCACCACTTTAAGTGGATGTGCTGTGTTAAATGTTGTAGCAAGCTTACAGATGATAAGAATAGACTTGGAGCTATTGATGGATATTGGCAAAAGTAGTATCAGGAATGGAACAATTAGTATTATAAAAGATCCATGGTGGAAGGACCATCTGTTATTGTTCGTAGACAGCCTATGCGATGACCGTAAATGTTATTTATACTGCTATCTTAAGTCTATTTATTAATACATAAATTATATGAATAATTCAGAGTTGAATTTCTATCTTTTTCTTAAGCTCAGGATCAATTAAAGGATTAGTCGGTCTAGGACCCTGAGTTATCTGTGAAGGTCTAGCTGCTTCGGATAGCAATGATTGCTTCAAGTCACTTTAAGATCCAATATTTCCACTGGCTGACTTCTATTTATCGGCGTCGCTTTGACTTGACACTTCGCTATGGAGAGTCTATTTCCTCATTAACTTTTATTTGCTGGTAGCATCAAGCTTTCTCTTAGTTTTATTACTCACAAATAGTAAGCCCAAAGAAAGTACAATGCCCAATAATCCAATCACAAAATAGAACAATGACGCGTGTCTGTAGCCAAGTTCTTCAGATTTAGCTTTCTCTACCAGTACTGCAGCTATAAGTGGGAAAAAGGCAAGGGCAATACTTTCAATCATTTGCATAATGCCAAATGCTGTGCCTGTGACTTTCTTGCGGACCACTAATGGAATAGATGGTACTAAACAGTTAGCGTAAAAGCAGTAGCCGACTCCTAACAAAAATAATCCCCATGATGCTCCTGAGAAAGAAGTTGGTGTCTCTCCTCCTTCGCATTGAGGAAAAACTAAAATAATAAGGTGAGCGATTGTAAAGATGACCATACAACTAATTGTGAAGTATCGCTTGTGTCCCACTTTATCAACAATGAGACCCAATGGAGCACTACAGCAAGCGGCGACAATGTATACTATCATAATAGCCTTTCCTGCAGATGGTTGTGAGTAACAAAATCTGTCTTGCATTAATTTGTTTGCATTATCCAAAAAGCAGACGTACAACGAAACGGCAAACATACAAAGAGTAACAATAAGCCAGAATGATCCCTTTAATAATTTTAAATCCTCGCACTTAATTTATTATGATTATCCTTAAGCGGCTTCGGGGTCTACTATTTTAAGATTGTGTTCAATGTCTTTCTAGAGTTAAAATATAATTTACGGCATCGGCTTTCTTGTCAAGGTAAGCTGCTGCAACTGCGCACATGAAACTAAATGAACAGATGCCAACTGAGGTGAACAGTGGAGGACCTAAGCTACCAGTTTCCTCAAAGATGATTGGAGTGACATAACTATTGAGAGCATTGCCGAGCTCAGGAATCGTAATAGCCAAGCCGAGTGCGAATGCAAGTTCTTTGCCGACAAACCAAAAAGATACAAAGCTGGCTTGTGCAGTCACCAAACTCTATGAAGCAATACCGAACAACATTCTGCCTGCAAGCATAGTGGAATAACTTTTAGTTGCTCCACCAGCTGCAACGATAGCCTGGAAGATGACAACTCCAAAAGACAATGCTATGATACCAATTCTAACACCCAAGAAGTCAATGAGAAACCCGATGATGAAAGTGGCGAAAATGTTAGGCAAGGCAAAGATTGTGTACAGCCAATCATATTGCGGTTCATTGATATTCAGTTACTTCATGATTGAGTCCTGCAGGGCTTGCGGGTTGTTGAACGCGTACTGATTCCCGAACATGACCATGGCTAGCAGAAACAGCGTCAAGAATCGAATATTGCCGTGACGATAAGGTTTTACACTCGTAGGCTCGGCTGCATGATGATGATGCAATAAAGGAATGCCGTCCTTTTTTGCTTATTGTTTCTCGGAATGCATAGATTTGCTTATTAATATTTTTAATAATCATGTCATCAATGACATGGCTTCAATTGAACCTTTGTGTTAATTCTTTATCATTATAGACTATATTTAAATGACAGTTAAGAATGATGCCATACATACAACAAATTCCCAATAAAATATTCTATATCTTTTTATATAGGTAATGGTGAGATTTTAATATCAAAATAAATAGTGACACTTACACTATGGAGCCTCAATAAAATAAAGTCTCCGTTATTACCTCTGGAGAAACTGTTGATCCAACTGCACCGCTCATTTAGAACGAAGAGGAAACAAGACGAAACTTTATCTCCAGATATTTCGGGCCCATGCACGAGGGCTCACTGCGGGGATCAATATTCGCACTATTAGCAAGCGCAATGGGTACAGGCTTGTTTAATTTACCTGAAAGAACTCGAGAAATTGGGATCATTCCCTTCGCAGTGTTTGTCTTCCTTGGTGGACTCTTCTCAATGATTGGTATGGTCTATATCGTCCGGCTCATCGCACAGTGCAAGTTTAAATCTTACGGTGAAATGTCAATGGCTGCATATGGTACACCCCTTAAAAGATTTTCTGAAGTTTGCATCATCATATATCCTTGGGGTATTACAATATGCTTCCAAGTAATATTCGCATCTTTTATTTGTCAGTTATTGCATGATGCATTAGGGCAAAACTTATATGATGACCGAGCAAAAGAGCAACTTAACTCCACTGGTAATCTGGTGAGAATCAGTGTAAATTTAGGATGTTTACTTCTCACTTCTATATTTGCCTTGAAAAGAAATATCAGTATTTTACAAAAAATAGCAATCATTGGAGTAGTTTCAGTAATATTCAACGTAGTCATTGTTGTCATCATTTCACTAACTGGATTTAAAAGATCTAATCAAATGGACCCTGATGGACCCCCAGTTGTTTATCATGGAATTTTTCATGTTGATGGCTCTAAAATTAACTGGTTTTCTACTGATGGTTTAGCATCTGCTTCACTTATCTGTCAAGGTATGGCCTCTATTTTATTTTGCTACGTCAATCATCAAATGCTATTTCCTTTGAGTCTTAGTTTAAAAAGACCTTCTCAAAGCAGACTTCTAAAAATAATCAACCGAGTCCACGTTGTAGAATTGTTGGTTTACTCAATGGTAGCAATACCTGCATATTTACTGCTTCTTGAACACATTGAGCAATACAAAATTGCTGCAGTAGTCATCGGCTCAATTCCAATCACAGTAGTAACAGTAGGAAAAGTGCTAATGTTAGCAGCATTGTTCTTCGCAGTTCCATTAAACATGTTTCCAGCGAGAGAATCCTTCTTTGACGCCACACTTATTGCCAAAACAAACAGGAATCATATTATTGTTACAATGAGTCTGATGTGCTCTAGCACTGCAATTGCGATTGGATTTGTGAAAGTTAACAGCTATTTTGGGTTGCTTGGAGGAACTGCAGGAGTAATGATGGCTGGCGGTATTCCTGGACTGTGCTACTTCAAACTTAGAGAGAAGCTTACCAAAGTAGATATCGCGACACTTGTGCTGTGTTTGATCATTACTGTTATTGCCTCAGTAGGCGCAGTTCTCTCAATCTTCGATGCGCCAAGCTGAATGATCATACTTATTGTTATTGTTATATTTTAATACATTACTATTTAAGCGCAAATTACAATATTCAAATAGATCATCTTCTGTCTTGATTAAGAGTCTCCAAGAATTTCTGATGAACCACGAAGGGGTGGTCTGAGATGTGGCTCTTACCCCAGAAATCAGGGGTGTTGTAAATGAAGGTGTTGGCCAAAGCAGCATAGGCAGCCTTGACGAAGTTACCTCTGGTTCTTGTTTTTCCTTCAGTCTTGGTGTAGACGTCTTGAATACCAGCGAACTGGAACAACTTTTTGGTAACTGGGGGAGCGACCAAACCAGTACCTCTGGGAGCGGGGATCATTCTAACCTTGACGGATCCACTTTTTCCTGTAACCTTGCAAGGCACGGTGTGAGTTGCACCGATCTTGTTACCCCAATAACCCTTTCTAACTGGGATGAGGTTGAGCTTGGCCATAATGATGGCACCCTTGATGGCTCCTTGCACTTATTTGTGGCATTTCCATCCGAGACCAATGTAGTTGGCTCCATCACCGACAATGGCGAAGGCTTTGAATCTGGTTCTTTGACCGGCCTGAGTCTGTTTCTGGACGGACTTGACCTCAATGACCTCTTCCTTGAGTTGATCCTTGAAGAAGGCATCAACGATTTGGGACTCCTTGATTGGGATGGAGAATCTGAAGATATCAATGATGTTGTCAACTTTGTTAGTTTTGACAAGTCTGCCGAGCTTGGTGACTGGCTTCCATTCTTCCTCGTTCTTTTTATCTCCGGGCTTTCCACCTTTTCTGTCTCTTGGTTTTCTATCTCTGTCTCCTCCTCTACCGAAACCTCTTTCTCCTCTCTCTCCTCGTTCTCCTCTTTCTCCGGCTCTGGGAGCTTGTTCACCTGCAGCTGGTGGTTGTTGAGCTTGATCCTTGGGGGCGTCCATGGCTATAAAAAATCAATATAAATATTAATTAAATTCCAATTATTAACACTTATCTGCTATTAAGAGAATCTTGCTTTATTATTAAAATTTAAACTTAAGATAGGCTATATTATTAAATTTTTTATATCAAATTTTCGGTTGCTGTTCCTAATTCTGTTCCGGTTGTTTATTTTGTTCTTGAGAAGCTTGCACAAACTAAAGCGAAACAATTTCTCTTTTATGAAAAATGCGAAGAAGTAGCTGAATGACAATTTTAAACATGACTAGTAAAAATATAATGACTGCTCCGAACACAACATACATGATGAAGGAGTCTTTACCTACATTATTGATGATTCCATTGATGCACAGGTAAAGTAGAAAAAATATTACTAAGATGGCGACAAAACCGCTTATCATTTAACATGTACGCCTGCTTTATTTAATTTCATGACAATTGCGCACTCTACTTTTCGATTTTATTTTAACTTTGATACATTTTAGACAAATTTCGCATTTAGTACTAGTCATTGTTGAGACTACGCTAGACGGTGATGTAACTTATATCCATTTCGCATAACATTTTTAATGAACTTTGCCCAGGTCATTCTTACAAAAGCAAGGCAGCGATAATAATTGACCAGTTTCATCCAAACAAATTCGACATCTTTCATTCTATGCCAAATCATGATGTGATGATTTCCTGTCGCACAGAGTCTGACTTGACGCTATACCCTCGTACATTGTAAAATAAAAGTATAATAAATTTGTAAAGTATTTACTATCATTACATAAATAACATTCATCTAATTCGAACGTTTTACTCAAATTAAAATAATTTCATTAAGGAGTAGCTGCTTATTGTTTGACAGGCATTGATTTATGTTTAAATATTTTCTTGAAAGGCCAAGTGAAGAATCCCCAAAATCCCATAGCAGTCTTTCTACAGGCATCTCTTATTTTATTAACTGACTTGATTTATTCTCTCTGAGCGTGACCTAGTTCAGTAGTATTCATATTATTTATATTTGAATACGCTCTCTAGATGAGTTCTTCCACTTTTTGTAAATCGTTTCCTTGCTTCGCGATCATTTATTATGTGTGTTGAACGACTTATTGATTATTCTGCAATCGTTTAAGTACTTCATTAAGTTACTCTTGAGTGTAATCTAAACTCACTGATTTTATTTATTATAGTGCGATTCTTGAGAGTACTTGCAGACTTTATCGCGATATATTGCTCTATGTTCGACAAGGGCTTTATTAAAATTTATTGTAATTTGTTGCATTATTAGTTTTTTTTTCTGCTAATGGTTTAATACTTTTCTAGGATTCTGTGCTATCAGGTTAAAAATTATTTAATATTACCTCTTGCTCTCCAAACTCAGCAAAAAGATCGCCATGGCTATACGATTTATCTACTTAAAATTTAGCGAGCCTGCCCCCATTACCAATTTGTGGATTTTTTGTCTCGTTTTTATTTATTTTGGCTTAAATTTACTAAATTTTCTCCTTAATTTCCATTACTTGCTTCTTCTTAACAATAAACTAAGATTTTTCACTAGCTTTGTTCAGGAGCTCCAATGCCTGTTCGCATTTAGGCTTCAGAGACCATATTATTGTGTTTTGAATAGGAGCGTGTTCGCAAAACTTCAGCTATTTATATAATTCCTTCAGTTATTGTAGTAAGTTATCTAGGGTAACTTGGTCTCCAGCTGTTAGACTATTTTTTATTGCCATTTTCGACCAATTTGTTGAACAATAATATATTATGCAGCTATAATAATAACACTCTACCAATTAGTTAAATTATCTTTTACAGAGAGCACTATGCCCAAAATAATAATATAATATCAAACTATTCGATATAAGAATCACATTGTATTGAATTTGATCGAGAAATTAGTCAGCTTCTGCTAGAAAAGCCATGTTCCTAGACTAAAAAGGACTTTACATGCCAAAGTTTGGCTATTAGTGCCTGACCCTGGCTTTGGTTCTATTGCAGGAACTCGCTTCTTGGCGATCATTTCATTGAAAAATTGAGGAATCTGAGCAGAATTACCTGTCTTACAGAATTAAGGATCCTTCTTTTACTATAGAATGCTTTGCTCAAACATGTACATCAAATCACACAAATATGCGTAAGCCTAATCGTTAAGTTTAGCCTTCATTTCACTAAGGAATCTTCCGAAAGCGTAGTTAATTACTTCCAATTTGACATTATTTTCTTAGTTCTTATTATCCTTAATTTATTAATAAGCTTGGATAACTTCGTTGATGTAATTTTGAGCTTACTCTGAAAGAGTTGGTTTGTAATTCCCGGTTTATTCAATAGCGAAATACTTTTCAAGTACTTCTTTAATATGAAATAATGGATCATTTATATAAAGTTACTATTAATTTTCTTTAACTGCAATTCCACTGCCGCCATTTTATTTAGGCATCTAAATTAATCTATATGTTACTTTTCCATGATGCTTCGTCTTCACATGAGTGTACAGAGCAGGATAGCTGAGGTAGGATTTGCCACAAGGGCATGTAAAGTTTCGGCCTTACTCATCCTTGCGCGTTCTCCTTGTCTTCTTCTTCTCTTAGTTGTTATCGCGCTAATTGTCGTCTGACATTATTAGCACTAGATTATTAATGTCACAAATTAAATCAAATTTGTGCTTTTATAGTGATTTAATTGCTTATTTTTGATAGAGAAAATTAAAAAAAATATAGTCAGCAGCATTTTTTATGCTTTTATTTTTTGTCAGGGGTCGATGACAATATTACGCTCTCTCTTTTTTTATATGAACCTTTTTTATGGCCCAGTCTTTTCAACTTCGATAAAATTGGATGCGGGTCATGTTCGACTTTAATAGGAATTTCACATTTGGGGTTTTCGATTTTCTTTTAGGGAGCTGAAGTCTTTGTTGTGTTCACCGGCGGACCTTATTGTTTTTTATCTACTATAATTTCACTTTCATATATGACTTTAGATTGATCAGGTTCATCGGAGGACAACCTGCTGCAGTTCATATTAAGTTGATATAGTCCTAAATAAGCTTATTAATTACTTTCAATGAGATCAGCAAACATCTGCTGTACATTTTAACCCGTTTTAGCTGAGACCTACCAACACTTAATTCCAAATTTATCTTCATAATCCTTGATAGGTCTACTACTTTACACGCTTCTCTCGCTTTGCATATCAAGTTTATTCCCGACAATCATAAGCACAGTGTCTTCAATATCAAGTATCTCGTAGATTGTACGAATCCACACCTCAATATCCAAATATGATTGCGCATCAGTGATGTCATATACTGCAATTACCCCCGCAGCACCTTTATAGTAGTTCTTTATTGTTGATCGATATCTTTATTGACCTGCTGTGTCCCATAAATTTATTTTTATGCTTCGTTTGTGAATGAATATTTTCTTAACTAAAAGCTATACTGAAATTGTTGCTTGCTGATCTTAGATAAATTTATCTAACACATAACGAGTGGATATGCTGGTTTTACCTGTTGCTGAATTGCCAATTACTATCACTTTGAAAATTAAAGTCTCATCGTCGTCCATGCCAAATTATTGTAATATAAACTATATTGCTTATAATATTTTATAAACATAGCACACAAGTATAAATGCCGTTTTGATGAATTTTAAATATGGATCACTCCCTCAGAATCTCAGTCTGCTGAAAAAGAATCGCACATTATGAGCCTTGTCATTGGTCTTGGGGTTGGGCAAATTTCTGTAAGCTTCAGTGAATCTTTTTCTGAGATCTTTGCGTGAGGCTGATCTTCCTTCTGCAGTCTTGACGGCATCATCCTTGAGGTCTTTGAATTCGAAGTCATTGACAATAAATCTTGTGGGGATAACGTGATTTTGATTAATGTGCTTCAAGAATGTCTTAACACCGCTCTTCTTGATGAACTTTTTCTTGTTAATTCTTCGCTTGATGTCTCTATGGTTGCGTGAGATGCCTGCCAACAACAAGTGTGGGAATTTGTATTTCTAAATATCATAAAGAGTACTTTGCTGCCATCATCGTAAGTCTTAGCGACAATAGCTTTCTTGCCTGCAAATCTGCCTGATGTCACAATCACAACGCGTCCGTTCTTGAAACTATGTTAGATAATATCTTACATTCGACCCATTTTTATGGCTATAAATATAATAATATAAGCCTCATTACTAATATATTAACATTATCATATTCTCAAATTTTTGGACTATTTATATGATACTTTCAAATAAAAAATTGAAAATA
>APMI01014392.1_pt1 | contig 41202 bp, 31 predicted proteins | sample 667938 | NCBI WGS metagenome assembly APMI01 (sample SAMN01084076, study PRJNA167559) | wastewater metagenome | biome: Wastewater | place: Denmark: Ejby Moelle, Odense | collected 2011-11-28
CTCCCCCCCCCCCAGATGCCCTCCAGCCTCGCCGAGGGCCTCATCGACGGCTACTGTGTCGGCGAGCCCTGGAGCTCCTACGCTGTGGAGCAGGGCATCGGCTGGATCGCCGCCACCAGCGCGCAGCTCGCGCCGGAGCATCCGGAGAAGGTGCTGCTCACCACTGAGTCGTTTGTCTCCACCCATGCGGCGGAGGTGCAGGCCGTCATCAGCGCGCTCAAGGAGGCCTGCCAGTTCTGTGATCAGCGGGAGAACCGCCCCGAGGTCGTCCGCATTCTCGCCAGCAGCGGATACTTCTCCGTCAGTGAAAAAATCCTCAAGCGCTCCCTCATCGGCCCGCTGGACCTCGGCACGGAAAAGTCCGTGGACGTCACCGACTTTCACATCTTCCACCGCCGTGATGCCAACACCCCCGTGGGAGAGCGTGGCCGCTGGCTGCTCGATCAGTTCATCGCCCACGGCCTCATCACCAGCGCCCAGTACCCCGCAGGCGGAGCCGCCCTGCGCGAAGCCTGGAATGAAGATCTCGATTTCCCTCAAGCCAAAGCCGCCGCCAGCAACAAAACCAGCAAACGCACCCAGCAACTCACAGCATGAACCCAGCATCTCCGCTCACCCGTCGTTCCCTTCTCCGCTCCGGCGCCACCGCCGGTCTCGGCGCTCTCTTCTCCGGCCTGCCCCAGGGCTGGGTGGGCTCCGCCTACGCCTCAGACGCTCCCGAAACCACCGATCTGAAGTTCGGCATGATCGCCCTCACCGACTGCTCCAGCATCGTGGTGGCACATGAAAAGGGCCTCTTCAAAAAATACGGCATCAACTCCACCGTCAGCAAGGGCGCCAGCTGGGCTGCCATTCGCGATTCACTCACCAACGGGGACATCCAGGCCACACACATGCTCCTCGGCATGCCCATCGCCAGCACCATGGGCCTGGGCGGCGCGCCCAAGAAACCCATGATCGTGCCATGGGTCGTCAATCGCAACGGCCAGGCCATCACGCTTTCCAACACCTTCAAAGGCAAGGTGGCCGATGATCCCAAGGCGCTGAAACCTTTCGTCGATGAAGCCAAGGCCAAGGGCGCTCCGCTCACCTTTGCCATGACCTTCCCGCCTGGAACGCACGCCATGTGGATCCGCTATTACCTCGCCGCCGGAGGCATCAATCCCGGAGACGCTGCCGGGGCTGGTGCGGACATCTCCCTCATTACTGTGCCGCCTCCCCAGATGGTGGCCAACATGAAGGTCGGCAAGATGGACGGCTTCTGCGTAGGGGAGCCCTGGAATGCCAAGACCATCGCCGATGAGATCGGCTACACCTCCATCGCCACCCAGGGCATCTGGAAAGACCACCCTGAAAAAGTCTGCGCCTTCACCGAGGAGTTTGCCGCCAAAAATCCCAAGACCGTCAAGGCCGTGCTCAAGGCGCTGCATGAGGCCAGCGTCTGGCTCGACAAGATGGAAAACCGCGAGGAGCAGGCAAACATCGTCAGCGCAGCCACCTACATCAACTGCCCGCCCGAGGCCATCCTCGGCCGCCTGCAGGGCAAGTACAACATGGGAGACGGCCGCAAGTTCAAGGACCCGAACTACATGATCTTCAGCGACCGCAACTGCAACTACCCCCAGGCCAAGTACGCCAAGTGGTGGCTCACCCAGCTCCGCCGCTGGGGTTTTGTGGACGCCGCCCCGGATTACGAGGGCGTGGCCAAGCAGGTCATGCGCTCGGACATCTACGAAGAGGCCATGAAGGAGATCGGCTACGCCCACGGCGGAGTCGATGAAAAGCCGGAAACACTTTTCGACGGCGTCACCTTCGATCCAAAGGCAGACCTCGAAGCCTACGCCGCGTCCTTCGCGGTCAAAACCCTCAAAGCCTGATAAACCCCTGACCGCATAGCCGCATTATGCACCTGATCCAACGCTTCAAGCTCGAATCCATCCTTTTGCCGGTGGCAGCAATATTAGTTTGTGGTCTTTTCTGGTATTTGATTGCCGGAAAATCCATCACGACTGAAAAAGTGGATGAATTTGGCGACAAGATCAAAGTCACCAAACGCGAAGGCCTCTCGGCGGACCTGCCCACGCCCGGGGAGACCTGGACGGCCAGCAGGCTCTACATCACCGAGCCCTTTGCCAAACGTGGAGAGCTGGATCAGGGCATATTGCGGTTCACCTGGATGTCACTCGTGCTGGTGGCGCAGGGCTACTTCATCGCCCTCGTCATCGGCACGCCCATCGGCTTCTTCCTTGGTCTCTCGAAGAAGTTCACCCAGGCGTTTGACCCGCTCATTCAGGTGCTGAGGCCCGTCTCGCCCCTGGCCTGGCTGCCGCTGGGGATGATCCTCTTCAGCGGGGTCAAGTTCGTCAACTCCGACGGCCGCACCACCTTTGGCGCCTCGGATGCCGCCGCGCTCTTCACCATCGCCATCTGCGCCATGTGGCCCACCGTCATGAACACCGCCGTGGGTGTGCGTGCAGTGCCGCAGGACTACCTGAATGTGGCCAAGGTGCTCAAGCTCTCCAAATCCCGCACGCTGTGGAAGGTGCTCGTGCCAGCCACGCTGCCCTACATGTTCACCGGTTTCCGTCTCAGCCTCGGCATCGCCTGGCTCGTCATCGTGGCGGTGGAGATGCTCACCGGCCGCCCGGGCGTCGGCGGCTTCCTCTGGCAGCAGTACAATGCCAACAGCTACGCCCACATCATTCTCTGCATCCTCACCATCGGCGTCGTCGGCTACGTCCTCGACCGTCTGATGAGCGTGGTGGAGTCACGTTTTAAGACCGCATAACTGGAGCCATTTATGATATACGATTTACGATTTATGATTCGTTTTCGTGCGGCGTTTGGTGGTGCTGCGCGTGGCGTTGAAGATCTTCGTGAGTTCCTCGGCTTCTTGGAAAAGAGCTTTGAGGCGCTTGGAGGGCAAAAGCTCGGCGCGTTCGGCCAGTTCAATCCAAAAACTGCTCTCATCCGCCTCTTCAAGAACGATGGTGATCTTGTTGATGAAATCAGCATCGGACTTGGAGCGCAGTGCAGCACGGTAGTTCGCCGCCACAGATGTGCCGCTCCTGGCGATCTGTCCCCCAACCGTTCTGCCAGCCGCAGTCTTGGGCAGTGCACCCATCTTCAGCACACGTACTGCAAACTCCATCGTCCGTTCCTTCAGCTCATTCGAGGTCATAGTCCTCTGATCTGGAATCATAATTCATAAATCGTAAATCATAAATTTTTCCGATATGCCGCTTATCGAAATCAAGGGAGCCTCAAAGGGCTTTGGAGGGAAAGGATCAAGGTCCGAGATCCTCAAGGACATCAATCTCTCCATTGAACAAGGCGAGTTCGTTGTCATCGTCGGTTACTCCGGCTCTGGCAAATCCACGCTGATCAATCTCATCTCAGGATTGGTGAAACCCGACTCTGGCGTGGCGACGATTGCCGGTGAAACCATCACCGGCCCGGGCCCGGATCGCGGGCTGGTCTTCCAAAACTACTCGCTGCTGCCATGGCTCACCGTGGAGGAAAACATCGCGCTGGCCGTGGATGAAGTCTTCAAGGACTGGACGCCCGAGCAGCGCAAGGAGCACGTGAAAAAATTCATCACCATGGTGAAGCTTGGCCACGCCTCCCACAAGCTGCCCAAGGAGCTCTCCGGCGGCATGCGCCAGCGCGTCTCCGTGGCGCGGACGCTGGCCATGAACCCCAAGGTGCTCCTGCTGGACGAGCCCCTCAGCGCGCTCGATGCCCTCACCCGTGCCCAGATTCAGGACGAGATCAGCGAGATCTGGCGTGAAAACCTCACCACGGTGCTCTGGATCACCAATGATCCGGATGAGGCGCTGCTGCTGGCGGACCGCGTCATTCCGCTGCTGCCCACCGCGCCCGCCACGCTCGGAGAGCCCATCCTCGTCGATCTCGAGCGTCCGCGTGACCGCCGCACGCTCAATCACGATCCAAAATTCAAAAAGCTCCGCTCGCAGCTCATCGGCACGCTGCTGGACGCCAAAGGCCGCAACAAAGTCAAATCTGCTGTGCACGTCACTCTTCCAGACATCCTGCCGGAGGATCTCACCACTGTGAACTCCCTGCAGTTCCTCAACCGCTCCGGGCCCAAACGCCGCGGAGACAACAAACGTGAAGAAGTGGAGGTGGCAGCATGAGCTCGACACTACCCATGCTCGAACTGGATCGTCTGTGGAAGACCTACGACAGCCCCAAGGGACCGCTGACGATCGTCAAAAACTTCAACCTCAAGCTCAAGGAGGGAGAGTTTGCCACGCTCATCGGCCACAGTGGCTGCGGAAAGAGCACCGTGCTCATGATGGTGGCCGGCCTCAGTGATCTCAGCCAGGGAAACATGATCCTTGCCGGGCGCGAGGCCGCCGGCCCCGGACCGGACCGCGGCATCGTCTTCCAGTCCCCCTGCCTCCTCCCGTGGATGACGGCCTTTGAAAACGTCATGCTCGGGGTGAACCAGGTGTACTTCACCGCCAGCAAGGAGGAGCGCCGCCAGATGGCCGAGTACTACCTCACCATCGTCGGTCTGGGCGAGGCCATGCACAAATACCCCGGAGAGCTCTCCCAGGGCATGCGCCAGCGTGTCGGCATCGCCCGCGCCTTCGTGCTGCAGCCCAAGATGCTGCTGCTGGACGAGCCCTTTGGCATGCTGGACTCGCTGACACGTTATGAACTGCAGGAGGTGCTGCTGGACCTCTGGCGCCGCAACCGCATCACCACCCTCATGGTCACCCATGATGTGGATGAGGCCATCTTCCTCTCCGACCGCGTCGTCATGATGACGGACGGCCCCGAGGCCGAGGTGGGCGACATCCTGCAGATCCCCTTTGAGCGCCCGCGTGACCGCCGGAAGATCATGGAGGACCCCCGCTACTACGAGCTGAGGGAGCACCTCATCACCTTCCTCAACGACCGCTCCCACATCCGCCCCAGCCGTGACCCGCAGTTTGTGCCCACCCCGGGCATGGCCGCGGAGCTCGCCTCCCACGGCATCACTTTCCCCGCCGCCGCCGCTTAGCCCAAAGAAACCGCATGCAGCTCCGCCTGCAGACACCTCGTGCATATACCACAAAATAGCATAAAATAACACACAACATACACTCCACCTGACTCCCATGAAAAGGCTTGCCCCGCTCCTTCTGGCCACCGCCTCCGTCGCGTTTGCCCAGACCCCCGCCCCCAAAACCGCCGCGCCGGCGCCCGTGCCCGGCTTTGTCCTCGCTCCTCCGCCTCCTGCCTACGCCCCCATGAAGATGGGAAACTTCACCTTCGATGTGCAGGAGCGCATGCGCTATGAGATCCGCGACAACAACTTCGACTTCAACGGCGCCGTCAACGGCGTGCAGGACGCCGCCTGGCTCCTCCAGCGCTTCCGCCTCGGCGTGGGCTACGATGTCAATCCCTGGATCAAGCTCTACGTCCAGGGCCAGGACGTCCGCGAGATCGGCGGAGACCGCGGCCACACCATCGGCGTCAATGGCGCGGAAGGGGATGACATCTTCGACATCCTCAAGGCCTACGTGCAGATCGGCAATGCCAAGAAAGGCTTCAGCGCCACGCTCGGACGCCAGTTCCTCTCCTTTGGGGATCAGCGCCTCATCGGGCCGCTGGAGTGGGCCAACCAGGCGCGCACCTTTGACGCCTTCAAGTTCCGCTACACCGCCACCAAGTGGTCTCTGGACGCCTTCACCGCCAGTCCGGTGAACTTCACCACCTACCAGTGGAACAAGTCTGACCTGCTCAACCAGGCGGACCACCGCAACGCCTTCCTCAGCGGCCTCTACCTCAGCACGCTCTTCGTGCCCTTCAACACCACCACCGACTTCTACGCCCTGCACTACCGGGACGACGGCCAGGCCACCTTTGGTGCGCCCATCGGAGCCACCAGTTTTGTCACCCTGGGCACCCTCTGGAAGGGAGACCCCAAGAAGCTCGGCGGCTTTGACTACGAGACCGAGATGGACTTCCAGACCGGCAAGGTGGGCGGACGCTCCCTCACCGCCTACGCGGGCCACTGGGGCGCAGGCTACAACTGGCTCAAATCCGCCTGGAAACCCCGCTTCGGCCTGCAGTTCAACTACGCCAGCGGTGATGGCGACCCCAATGACAAGAAAGTGGGCACCTTCCAGAACCTCTTCCCCACCAACCACCTCTTCTACGGCTACATGGACACCACGGGCTGGATGAACATGTACAACCCCCAGGTGAACTTCAGCTTCATGCCCACCTCCAAGATGAAGGTCATGCTGGACTACCACCTCTACTGGAATGCCAACAACGCCGACGCCTGGTATCGTGCCAACGGCACCACCAAGGTGCGTCCGGTGAACACTGCCGCCATGAACGCCAGCAGCTTCCGCGGTCAGGAGCTGGATCTCACCGTCAGCTACAAGCTCAATCCGCATGTGAACATCCTCAGCGGTTATAGCTACTTCATCGCAGGAGATTACCTCAAGCAGACCGGTGCCGGCAGCGATGCTCAGTTTGGCTACGTGCAGATGCAGATCGACTTCTGATCCCACCGCGTCCTCAGCCACCTGCCGCACGGGCTTCAGCGGCGGGTGGCTGATTTTTATCCATGAGTGTTATTCATGGATTATATAAAAAACATTCAAACCGTTATTTAACTGTCGTGTCGATTTTGGCATGCCTGCGGCTCATGAGAAAGACACCGCCAACCAACGCCCCCTCATGAAACTTTCCGCACTCAAGACCTCCGGCCACTGGCCCACGCTGCTCACCTCTTTCCTCTACTTTGATGTCAGCTTCATGGTGTGGACCATCCTCGGCGCGCTCGGCGCTCAGATCGGAACCACGCTCGGACTCAGCCCGCAGCAGAAGGGGCTCATGGTGGCCGTGCCGTATCTCTCGGGCGCCTTCATCCGCATCCTGCTCGGCATGCTGGTGGACCGCATCGGTGCCAAGAACACCGGCATCATCGCCCAGCTCGTCGTCATCGCCGGCATGACCACCGCCTGGCTCACCGGCCTGCATCAGTTCTCCCACACGCTCATGCTTGGCGTGGTGCTCGGCGTGGCCGGTGCCAGCTTTGCCGTGGCGCTGCCTCAGGCGGGCCGCTGGTACCCGCCGCACATGCAGGGTCTGGTGCTCGGCCTGGCCGGTGCGGGAAATGTGGGCGTCGTCATTGATGCGCTCATGGCTCCGCGCCTCGCCGCCATCTACGGCTGGAATGCGGTCTTCGGCCTCGCTCTCATCCCTCTGCTGCTCGTTCTGGCCTGCTACATCATCTTTTCCAAGGAGGCTCAGGTGCAGGTGAAAAAGAAGCGCCTCGTGGACTACGCCAATCTGCTCAGGGAAAAAGACGCGCACTGGTTCTGCTTCTTCTACACCATCAGCTTCGGCGGCTTCTCCGGCCTGGCTGCCTCCCTCATCATTTACTTCACCTCGGAGTTTCACCTCGCTCCGGTCGAGGCCGGCACCTGGGCCGCCATGTGCACGCTCGTCGGTGCGCTGGGCAGGCCCGTCGGTGGTGCGCTGGCAGACCGCCTCGGCGGCATCCGTGCGCTGCATGTGTTCTTCCTGGCTGCCGCGCTGTCGCTGGTGCTCGCTGCCTTTGCCGGCACGCTGCCGCTCTGCGCGCTCGGCTTCTTCCTGGCCTCCTGCGCTTTCGGCATGGCCAATGGCTCCGTCTTCCAGCTGCTGCCGCAGCGTTTTGCCAAGGACATCGGTGTCATGACCGGCCTCGTGGGCTGCGGTGGTGGTCTCGGCGGCTTCATGCTCGCCAGCTCTCTCGGCTATTCCAAGGGGCTCACCGGCAGCTACCTCGCCGGCTTGCTCGCCTTTGCCACGCTGTGCGTCTTGGCCCTCATCGGGCTGAATCTGGTGAAGATCCGCTGGCGCACCACCTGGGGTGCTCTCTCCGAGGCCCGCATCTGATCTTTCTTTTCTCCTTCTGCATCTCACGCCGCCGCCATGAAAATTCTCACCACCAGCCACGGGATCGCTCGTGAGGAGGGCTCCGCCTCCTCCGACGCCTTCGCCGTGCGCGTGTGGGATGAGACCGTCATCGCCGTCCTCAGTGACGGCGCTGGCAGCGGCGCTCCCGCACGCGAGGCCGCGCTGCGTGCGGTCAGCTCGCTCATTGAAAACTACAGCGCACGCCCGCGCTCCTGGTCTCCGCGCCAGGCCCTCACCACCTTTGCCCGCATCCTCAATCACTCCCTCTACCAGGAGTCCCAGGTGCGCTATGAGCGCACGGAGATGGTTGCCACGCTGGCCGCCGTGGTCATCGAGGGGGACACGCTCCATGGCATCAATCTCGGAGACTCCGGCGTCTATCTCTGGCGCAATGGCGGCCTCCACACGCTCTCCACCGCGCATGTGGAGCAGGAGCGCCCAAACGTGCTCACGCGCGCGCTCGGCATGCAGGCGGAGGTTGAGCCCGCCTTCTTCTCCCTCAGCCTGCAGGATGGGGATGTGGCCATGCTCTGCTCTGACGGCGTTTCCAATCACGTCTCCGAGGGGGATCTCTCCACCGCGCTCTCCCGCCACAGCTCCGCCCGCAGCATCGTGCTCTCCGCGCGCCAGCAGGCCAGGGAGGAGACGCTCGATGACATGAGCGCCCTCGTGCTCGACATCCAGCAGACTGGCCGGCTGCGTGCCATGAATGCGCGCTCCCTCACCATCCCCGCCACGCTGAACAAAGGAGATGTCATCGACGGCTACGAGCTCATCCGCTCCTTCCACGGCACCAGCCGTGTCTGGCTCGCTGAGAAGGACGGCCACCGTGTCGTCATGAAGTTCGCACCCGTGGAGGCCATCGACAGCGCCCCGCATCTGGAGGCCTTTTCGCATGAGGTGTGGAATGCCACCCGCGCGCAGTCCTCCCACTTCGTGCGTGCCTACGAGCCGCCCGCGCTCACCACGCGCTGCTACTTCATGGAGTTCATGGATGCGCCCAGCCTCGCCGCCGTGCTGCGGGAGCGCACGCTCTCCGTGGACTCCGCCATCGCTCTGGGAAAATTCCTCGCCGAGGCCGTGCAGGTGCTGCTGCGCCTGGAGCTGGCCCACGGCGACATCAAGCCCGAGAACATCCTCTGCATCGGCGACTACACGCGCCTCACCTTCAAGCTCGTCGACCTCGGCAGCGCCGCCGCCATCTTCTCCGTCTCCTCCCGCGCAGGCACCGCTAGCTATCTGGCGCCTGAGCGCTTTCATGAGGCCCCCATCAGCGAGCGCACGGAGATCTTCGCCATCGGCGCCACGCTGTATCAGGCGCTCACCGGAAAGCTGCCCTACGGCCAGATCGAGCGTTTTCAGACGCCCGTTTTCCATCCAGCGCGGAGGCTTTCCAGGATCAATCCCAACATTCCCTCGTGGCTGGAGGCTGTCATCCATCGCTCCATCACCATCCAGCCGCAGCGCCGCTACCAGCACTACTCCGAGCTGCTGCACGATCTCTGCCACCCCGACCGCGTGCAGCCCTTTCATGAGGCCGACACGCCCCTCATCGAGCGCAACCCGCTCGTCTTCTACAAGGTCGGATTTTTCATCCTGCTGCTCACCACGCTCTGCCTCGCCTTCAGGCTCCTCACGCTGAAGTGACGACCCACACCTTTCCCTACCCCCGCCGCCGCCATGCCCACCGTCCCTATCATCCCTGAAAACGCACCCTTCTCCGCCGAGCAGAGAGCCTGGCTCAATGGCTTCCTCGCCGGTGTGCTCAATCGCGGCCCCGCCGCCGCGCTCACGTCGTCTCCGCAGACGGCATCCATCCCGCTACTCATCGCCTTTGGCAGCCAGAGCGGCAATGCGGAAAGTTTGGCCAAGCGGCTGGCCAGGGAAGCATCGGGTCGGGGCTTCGCGGCACGTGCTGCGGGCCTCGACTCGCTGCAACCCGCCGATCTCATCAAGGACAAGAACGTCCTCCTCATCACCAGCACCTGGGGGGAAGGGGACATGCCGGACAACGCCGCCTCCTTCTGGGACAGCATCAATCAAAACGGCAGCAGCCCGAAATTTGACGGCGTGCAGTACAGCGTGCTCGCCCTGGGAGACAAAAACTACGGGGACACCTTCTGCCTCGCTGGCAGGAAGCTCGACGCCCGCCTTGCCGAACTCGGCGCGCGCCGCATCACCGACCGGGTCGATTGCGATGTGGAGTTTGACGATCTGGCGAAGAAGTGGAGCGCCAGCGCCTTCACCGCTCTCAGCGGCACCACCGCCGCGCCTGCCGCTGAGGTCGAAGAAGAAACCGGCTGGAGCAAAAAGAATCCTTTCGCCGCAAAGCTCATCGACAATACCCCGCTGAACACCCGCGGCAGCAGCAAGGACACGCGCCACATCGCCTTCTCGCTCACGGGCAGCGGTCTGAGCTACGAAGTGGGAGACGCGCTGGGTGTGTTTGTGCAGAACTGCCCGGAGGTGGTGGACGGCGTGATCGCGGCCCATGGCTTTGATCCGCAGGCGGAGGTGGTGCTGCCGGATGGCGGCACCGCGGCTCTTCGCGAAGCTTTGATCAAGCATTACGAGGTGCGCAGCTACCATGGCAAAGCACCGGAGGCGGGCATCACGCTGGAGGCTTTTGTGGAAAACCTGCGCAAGCTGCAGCCGCGGCTGTATTCGATCGCCTCCAGCATCAAGGCGCACTCAGACGAGGTGCACCTCTGCGTGGGCGCCGTGCGCTACAGCACGGATGGTGTGCATCACAAAGGCGTGGCCTCCACCTTCCTGGCAGACCGCCTCCCGCTCGGAGAGACCACCGGCATCTACTTCCATGCGGCCAATCACTTCCGCCTGCCCTCGGATCTGACAAAGCCCGTCATCATGGTGGGCCCTGGCACCGGCATCGCCCCCTTCCGCGCCTTTTTGGAAGAGCGGGTGGCCACCAAGGCCCCCGGCAAAAACTGGCTCTTCTTTGGCGACCAGAAGCGCGTGTCCGATTTCCTCTACCACGATCAGGTCATCGGCTGGGTGCAGAGCGGCCACCTCACACGGCTGGACACCGCCTTCAGTCGCGATCAGGAGGAAAAGATCTACGTGCAGACCCGCATGCTCCAGGCTGCCACCGAGCTCTGGCAGTGGCTGGAGGAGGGCGCGCACTTCTACGTCTGCGGAGACGCCAAGCGCATGGCCAAGGACGTCGATGACGCCCTGCACACCATCATTCAAACCGCAGGCGGCAAATCCGCCGACGAAGCTGCTGCTTACGTGAACCAGATGAAAAAGGAGAAACGCTATGCCCGCGATGTCTATTGAACCACCCGCCCTTGCGCCATCCCCCGCCGCCGACTTCACCGGCGAGCAAAAGCGCTACCTCGAAGGCTTCTTTGCCGGCATCGCCGCCGGCGGGGTTTCCTTCGGAGATCTTTCCGCCGCACCTGTGGCTGCGGCCCCTGCAGGCCCCTCTCTCGATGACCTCACCAAGGAGGAGCGCATCAAACGCGAGCTCCATCCCTTTGATGCCATCGAGCAGCTCGTCATGGACGCGCGCTGGAATGCCAAGCCCGAGCCCGAATCCGTCTTCCGCTACAAGTGGAACGGCCTCTTCTGGCTCAATCCCGTGAAGGACGGCTACATGTGCCGTCTGCGCATTCCCGGCGGCATTGTGAAAAGCTACCAGCTCCGCGAGCTGGCCGCCATCGCCCGCGATCTCACCACCGGCTACATCCAGATCACCACGCGGAACAATTTTCAGATCCGCCTTATCGAGCCCAAAAACTGTCCCGAGGTGCTCCGCCGCATCCAGGGCTGCGGCCTCCACTCCAAGGGGGCTGGCGCGGACAACATCCGCAACATCACCATGAACCCCTGCGCGGGGTATGATCCGCATGAGCTCATCGACGTGCGTCCGCTGGTGAATGAGCTGGCCACGCTCATCATCGCCTCCAAGGAGTTCTACGACCTGCCGCGCAAGTTCAACATCGCCTACGACGGCGGCGGCCTCATCTCCGCTGTGGAGGACACCAATGACATCGGCGCCAGCGCCGTGCGCATCACGGAAAACGCCGAGGGCATCGAGCCCGGTGTGTACTTCCGCATCGCCCTCGGTGGTGTCACCGGTCATCAGACCTTTGCCAGCGACTGGGGCGTGATCGTCAAGCCCGAGCAGCTCAATGACGTGATGGTGGCCCTGCTGCGTGTCTTCATCAAATTCGGCGACCGCACCAACCGCAAAAAGGCGCGCTTCAAATACGTCGTGGAGGACAAGGGCCTCGATGGCGTGCTGGTGGAGACGGAGAAGTTCCTGAAGTTCAAGCTCACCCGCCTCGCCCCGGATGCCGCCTGCCAGGCCAGGCGCGAGTTCTCCCAGCAGGGGCACTCCCATGTGGGCACCTATCCGCAGAAGCAGGAAGGGCTCGTTTACGTCGGCGCCAGCGTGCCGGTGGGCCAGCTCACTGCTAAGCAGCTCGACCGCATCGCCGATCTCGCAGACAGCTACGGCTCCGGCGAGGTGCGCCTCACCGTGTGGCAGAATTTCATCATCCCCAACGTCAAGGCCGCCTACGCCGCCACCGTGGCAAAGTCGCTCAAGAAGCTCGGCTTCCCCACGGAGCAGTCCAATCTCAAGAGCGGCTTCGTGGCCTGCACGGGAAACAAGTACTGCAAATTTGCCGCCAGCGACACCAAGGGCCACGCCATCGCCATGATGGAGTACCTGGACAAGCGCGTGAAGCTCGACCGTCCGGTGAACATCCACTTCACCGGCTGCGCCCACTCCTGCGCCCAGCACTTCATGGGGGACATCGGCCTGCTCGGCACCAAGGTGAAATCCGAGAGCGGAGAAGGCTACCACATCACGGTAGGAGGTGGTTTTGGTGAAAATCGCAAGATCGGCCGCCAGATCTTCAGCGGCGTGGCCTTTGAGTCTCTCGGCACCACGCTGGATGCCATGCTCAATGGCTACCTGAAAAACCGGACTGAGGGCGAAACCTTCCACGCCTTCTGCAACCGCCACACCGTGGGAGAGCTGCAGGTGGTGTTTGACGCAGCGGCATGAGTCTGCGGGCCATTTATGATTTACGAGCCGAGCGAAGCGAGACAGACGACAGCAAGGAGCCCGAAGGGTGAGCAAAGCGAATCAATTATGATTTATGATTTGGCAGACACGATCCCAAGCAGCGGAGGCGCTGCTTCTGAAATCGTAAATCATAAATCAAGAATCATAAATGATGCCCTCCGCGAGCAGCAGACGCTCCGCACGCCCGTCGCCCTCTTCTCCGAAGAATACGACTCCCGCTCCGTGCGCGAGCGCTTCACGCACCTCATCCCCCTCAGCCAGCCGCAGCCCGGGGAGCAGTACGCCTTTGAGGTCAATCTCGACGCCTGCACCGGCTGCAAGGCCTGCGTGGCCGCCTGTCATTCCCTCAATGGCCTGGATGAAGGAGAGAGCTGGCGGGACATGGGCCTGCTCGTGGGCACGCGCAAGCAGCCCTACCTGCAGACCGTCACCACCGCCTGTCACCACTGCGCAGATCCCGCCTGTGCAGACGGCTGCCCCGTGCTGGCCTATGACAAAGATGCCACCACCGGCATCGTTCGTCATCTGGATGACCAATGCATCGGCTGCAGCTACTGCATCCTGAAATGCCCCTACGATGTGCCCAAGTTCAACCTCAAGCGCGGCATCGTGCGCAAGTGCGACATGTGCCAGGGCCGCCTCGCAGAGGGGGAGGCCCCAGCCTGCGTGCAGTCCTGCCCCAATGAGGCCATCAAGATCAAGGTGGTGAAACTCGAGACCGTGCCTGATCATGGCAGCATGGTTGCAGGCGCTTTTGATTCCAGTTACACACGCCCCACCACCACCTACCTTTCCTCACAGCCGGTGCCATCCGCCGCACAGGCAGCCGACGCCGGGCGTCTGGATCTCGATCCAGGTCATCACGACCCTCTCGCGTGGATGCTCGTGCTCACGCAGATGAGCGCCGGAGCCTTCACTTTCTGCGCTGCAGCCATGTGGCTGCACTGGCTCACACTCCAGCAGGCTGCCATCACCAGCGCTTTCGCGCTCGTGGCGGGGCTGGCCGGCGTGGGCCTCAGCACACTGCATCTCGGCCAGCCGCTGAAAGCCTGGCGCGCCTTCCTTGGCTGGCGAAAAAGCTGGCTCTCGCGCGAGATCATGGCCTTTGGTGCGCTGCCGGCAGGCGGCATGGCCATCGCTGCCGCCTGGTGGCTTGGGAACATGGAGTGGATGCGCCTCGCCGTCAGCGGCACCGCATTTGCAGCGCTGCTGGCGGTGTGGTGCTCCGTCATGGTCTATGTGGACACACGCAGGCCTTTCTGGTCGCTGAAAAATGTGGGCATCAAATTCCTCGGCACCACGCTGCTGCTGGGGGCTGGATTGTGCGCTGCTGTGTGGCACTGGGCCGGCATCAGTGCCGCTACGTGGGCCATGGCGCTGGTCCTTCTCTTCCGCTGGACCTTGTCACTGTGGGAGATCTCTTCCTACCGCCGTGCGCTGGCAGATGAGGCCTGCCTCTGGCACAAATCCGCACGCATCCTGCAAAGGCATCTCCCGCATCACATCGAAGCACGTGGCCTGCTGCTCATTGCCACAGGCCTGCTCATACCGGTGACCATCGCCGGTGGTGCCGCAGCCCACTGGATGTTTACCCTCTCGCTGCTGCTCACCTTCGGCAGCCAGCTCATCGAGAGGCTCTATTTCTTCACCGCCTCCGCAGGCTCTAAAATGCCAGGAAACTGACCATGATGAAACTGCCCGCCATGACCTTGCGCGAGTGGGATGGCCCGCTCACCTCCGACCTCGTGCGCGAGCCCGCGCGCTTCGGGCTCGGTCAGGTGCCCGCTCACCTGCTGCCAGACGCCGCTACCAAAGCCGTCTGCGGCTTCTGTTCCACCGGCTGCGGTCTGAAGGTGCATCTTAAAGACGGCGCTGCGATCAATCTCACACCGGACCCCGACTATCCCGTCAACATCGGCACCGCCTGCCCCAAAGGCTGGGAGGCGCTGAGTGTGCTGGACGCACCCGACCGCGCCCGCATGCCGCTGCTGCATGGCAAAGAGGTGGACTGGGACACCGCCCTCAAGTACTTTTGCGATCAGATGCGCACCGTGCTGGACAAGCACGGCCCCGAGGCCGCCGCCTTCATCAGCACCGGGCAGATCATGTTTGAGGAGATGGCCTACCTCGGCGCGCTGGCCAAGTTTGGCATGGGCATGATCCATGGCGATGGCAACACCCGCCAGTGCATGGCCACCGCCGTCACCGCCTACAAGGAGAGCTTCGGCTTTGATGCGCCGCCCTTCACCTATGCGGATTTTGAGGAGAGTGATGTGCTCGTCTTCATCGGGGCCAATCCCTGCATCGCCCATCCCATCATGTGGCAGCGTGTGCTGCGCAACAAGCGCAAGCCCGAGATCATCGTCGTCGATCCCCGTGCCACGGAGACGGCCATGGCCGCCACGCAGCATTATGCCATCAAACCTAAAAGCGACCTTGCGCTCCTCTATGGTATCGCCCACCTCATCATCCGGGACGGCGGAGTGGACACCTCCTTTGTCGAGCAGCACACCACAGGTTTTGATGAGTTTCAAAAATTCCTCGCCGACTTTCATCCCGCACGCGTCTCGGAGGAGACGGGCATTAGCGTGCATCGCCTTGTGCATTTCGCGCAGACCATCATCCACGGCACGCCGCGCGTCTCCTTCTGGTGGACGATGGGGGTGAACCAGGGGCATCAGGCCACACGCACCGCCCAGGCCATCATCAATCTGGCGCTGATGACCGGAAATATCGGTAAACCGGGTACCGGGGCCAACTCCATCACCGGCCAGTGCAATGCCATGGGCTCGCGCCTTTTCTCCAACACCACGAATCTGCTGGGAGGTCACGACTTCCGCAATCCGCGCCACCGTGAGAAGATCGCAGCAGCCACCGGCATTCCGGTGAGGTGCATCCCCGACCGTCCCAGCCTGGCGTATGATCAGATCCTCAAAGCCGCCGATGAGGGTACGGTGAAAGCCCTCTGGTTTGTCGCTACCAATCCCAGCCACTCGTGGATCGACCAGAACGAGATCAACTGCATCCTCGACAAGCTCGACTTCATCGTGGTGCAGGACATGTACTGCAGCACCGAAACGGCGAAGCGCGCCCACCTCGTGCTGCCCGCCGCAGGCTGGGGGGAAAAGGATGGCTGCTTTATCAACAGCGAGCGCCGCATCGGCTACAGCCCCAAAGTACGCCGTGCTCCTGGGCAGGCGCTTGCGGACTTCCACATCTTCCGCCTTATCGCCCACTACTGGGGCTGCGAGGATCTCTTCCGCGCATGGAGCACTCCGGAGGCTGTCTTTCGCGTGCTGCAGCGCTGCACCGAGGGCCAGCCCTGCGACATCACCGGCATCTCCGGCCACGAGATGCTGCAAAAATCCGGCGGTGTGCAGTGGCCGCTTTCCAAGGATGACGTCGCCAAATTCAAAGCCGCCACCTGGAAGGAGCGCCGCCTCTTTGCCGATGGAAACTTCTACACGCCGGACAAGCGCGCCAAGTTTGTCTTTGATGCCCCGCAGGACATCCCCGAGCAGCGCAGCACCGATTTCCCCTTCGTTCTCATCACCGGCCGCGGCACCAGCGCCCAGTGGCACACCGAGACGCGCACAGGGAAGTCCGCCGTGCTGGCCAAGATGATTCCGCAGGAGCTCATGCTCGATCTCCATCCCCACGACGCCAACTCCCTCGGCATTCGCGATGGCATGCCCGTGCGTGTCATTTCGAAGCGTGCCGAACTCACCGCCAAAGCCCGCCTCACCACCTGCGTGCGCCCCGGAGAGGTCTTCCTCCCCATGCATGACAATCGCGTGAACCAGCTCACCCACGCCTCCTTTGACCCCCACAGCCGCCAGCCCAGCTACAAGCACTCGGCGGTGCGTCTGGAGAAGATCAAGTGATGCGGGCACTCCTGCCCGCAACGAATGTCCCACGACGCAGGCGGTTTGCTTTTAATAGCAAATGTGTGTTCGATAATTATTGTCGATACAGCGAACCGTAACGCTAAACCTTTGTTACGCTTCTCAAACGAGAATGACTTTTGGTGATCCATCCCTCTACGCAGCCGAAATCTATCGCGAGCCCTTTAATGCCAATGGGGTGTGGGGGCGTATGTGTTTGCATATAAAAGGCAGGGCTTTCGGTGATATAATGGAACCTGCTTGCAGCTTATATCATGCCTGTTCAGAGCTGGGGCGGCTGGCTGTAGATGCTGACTCTCTATGGCATGAATCGTTCGATTCACTTGGCGACTACGATCTTTACGAACTCTTGGATTCTGCTCTCTATCGAGATACGGGCCAGAGTCTTTCGGATGCACAGAGGGATTGGACTGAATATGGACGACATGTCTTTCTGACAAATTGGGGCGAGCAGTTTGATCGTGCACCAAAGTGTTTTGTGATCGGAGGTCCTGAATCTGTATTAATACTTTGGCGTGATGCTGAGGGAGCTCAGCATCGAGCTGCGCTTCCACTGGAGATGTTTAAAGATGTGTCTGCTGCAACTCATGCTTGGTACAAAGCAGAGGAACTCCAGCAGGAAGGGTGATGACAAATGGGATGCCGGGAGGGATTCCTACCCGATCTTCCCCACCCCCTTCAGCACCAGCGTCGGCTCTCCATTTTCCCGCGCCTGCGCCAGATCCACGGTAAACTCCGCCTGCCAGTCGTTCAGCTCCTCGGGATCGATCAGCACCTGGCACACGCGCCAGGTTTTCTGGTCTTCGCTTGGCTCCACGTAGGTGTGGCGGCCGTTGCGGGCTTCGTTGTCCAGGCGGATGCGCTCGTGCTCGGCGTAGTATGGGTCCATCATGGCCGCCAGAGCGTCCGCGTTCATACCGCCCGTCACGGTGCCTGCTGCGGCGGCGTAGTTCTCCAGTGAGAGGGGGCGCAGGAAGCGGAAGATCTCCGTGCGGATGAGCGCGGTGAATTCGCGTTTGTTGCGCGTGATGTCCGGCGCCTCCTCGCGTTTTTCCACCAGCTCGTCCGGCTTGAAGTTCGGGTCGCGCATGCGCTCCCATTCATCCAGCAGGCTGGAGTCCGTGCCGCGCAGCACGCCGGCCAGCCAGGCCTCCATCTCTTGCACGGGCTCGTTTTTAAAATTCTCCGGCACCGTCTGCGCCAGCACCTTGTGCACGCTGGAAAGGTGTCGCAGCAGCACGCCCTCCGCGCGCTGCAGCTCGTAGTCGTTGATGTAGTCGCTGAAGCTGCGGAAGTTCTCAAACATCTCCCGCGCGATGCTCTTGGGCCGGATGTTCTCCTGGCCGATCCATGGGTGCACCTCGCTGAAGGCGTTGAAGGTGCTGTAGATGAAGTCACGGCAGGGCTTCGGATACTCCAGCTCCTCCAGCCGCGCGATGCGCTCCTCATACGGCACGCCTTCGTTCTTCATCGCCGTCATCGCTTCGGTCTTCACCTGATCCAGCTGCTTTCGCAGGATGATGTCCGGGTTTTCCAAAATGGACTCGCACAGCGTCAGCACATCTGCCGCGTAGGTGGGGGAGGCAGGATCGATCAGCGCCAGTGTGTCGATCAGATACAGCGACAGCGTGTAGTTGAGCGAGAAATCCTCCTGCAGCTCCACATTCAGCCGCAGCTTGGTCCCGGTGGCATCGCGCTGCGCAGGTGGGATGATGCCGATGATCTTCCGCTGCACCAGCGCGCGGAAAAGCTCCCACGCGCGCTTTTCGTGCTGCTTCTTGGCATTGGCGCTTTCATGCGAGTCCGCAATGAGCTGCCGCATGGCCGCGCAGGCGTCTCCCTTGCGGCTCAGCACCTGCAGCAGCATGCCATGGGAAACCTGAAAGCGGGATGCCAGCGGCTCCGGCGTGGCGTTTTGCAGCTTCTTGTAGGTGTCTTCATTCCAGCCCACAAAGCCCTCCGGTGCCTTCTTCTTCACCATCTTGCGCAGCTTCTTCACATCGCCTGCGGCCTTGGCCTCCATCTTCGCATTCTCGATCACGTGCTCCGGTGCCTGGCACACCACATAGCCCACATCGTCATAGCCGCGCCGCCCCGCACGTCCGGTGATCTGGTGGAAATCCCGCGCGCTCAGCGTGGCCACCTTCTCGCCGCCGTACTTGCTCAGCCGCGTCAGCAGCACGGTGCGGATGGGCACGTTCACACCCACGCCCAGGGTGTCCGTGCCGCAGATCACCTTCAGCAGCCCGCGCTGTGCCAGCTTCTCCACCAGCACACGATACTTCGGCAGCAGCCCCGCATGATGAATGCCCACGCCATGGCTCAGGTACTTCTTCACCTCCTTGCCATAGGGGCTGGTGAACTTGGACCCCACCAGCGCCTCCTTGATCGCCGTCTTCTCCGCCGTGCTGCAAAAGTTCAGGCTCATCAGATCCTGCGCCGCCTGCGCGGCCTCGTTCTGCGTGAAGTGCACCAGATACACAGGCGCTTTGTTGGCAGCCACCAGCTCCTGCAGCGTCACATCCACGGAGGTCTGCGCATAGCTGAACTCCAGCGGCACCGGCCGCTCATGCGCCGCCACCACGGTGGTTTCCGCCTTCGTCAGCGTGCTGAGCTTCTCTTTGAAGAAATCAGATCCCCCCATCGTGGCGGACATCAGCAGAAAGCGCGCGTTGCTCATCGTCAGCAGCGGCACCTGCCAGGCCACCCCGCGCTCGCGGTCGGAGTAGTAGTGAAACTCATCCATGATCACCTCGCGAAAGGGCGCGTCGGCACCGTCGCGCAGGGCGTAGTTCGCCAGAATCTCCGCCGTGCAGCAGAGGATGGGCGCGTTGCGGTTCACCGTGGCATCTCCCGTGGCCATGCCCACATTCTCGGGGCCAAAGTCGCGGCATAGGGAGAGAAACTTCTCATTCACCAGCGCCTTGATGGGGCAGGTGTACGCCGACCGTCTTCCCCGGGCCAGGGAGCGGAAGTGCAGCGCCAGCGCCACCAGCGATTTGCCCGATCCCGTGGGCGTGTTCAGGATGACATTGTGATCATCAAACAGCTCCAGCACCGCCTCCTCCTGCGCAGGGTATAGCTCCAGGTTCTTCTCCGCCACATAGTCCAGAAACGCCGCCAGCAGCTCATCATTGGAGCACTCAGTGGATTTCGGCAGTCGGCGCAGCAGCGGGTGGTCGGTCATTCGGCATCACCCATAAAGGAGGACAGTTGCGCCGCAACTGGTCTGGAAGCAATCCGCGCCAGTTGCGGCGCAACTGGGCAACTTTTTAAAACGGCGGCGGGCCAAATCCCGGAGGTCCAGGTGGCCCCGGCGGGCGCATGCCTCCGGGTCCGCCGCGGCGACCACGCCCAGGCGGGCCAAAGCCGCCACCACCCGGAGGTCCGCGCCGCGCAAAGCTGCCATCCGGTGTCCCCGCAAACTGGCGTGGTACATACGGGTAGGCGTCTGTCAGCACGTAGTAGTAGGTGCCTTGGGGAAACTCCGGCGTCACACCGTGCCGGCCGTTGCTCGCATCCAGATCTCCTTTGCCCTCCACGTATTCGTAGTCCTGCACAAAGGCGCCGTCATACTTGCCGCCGGGAGATCCCGCAGGGCGCGTGCCTTGCTTCACCGCATAGCTGGGCGCCATCTTCTTCACCGGACTGTCCGCATTCATCGCCTCGCTGTGAGCATAGGGGCCGTAGATGGGGAAGCCATCCGCCGCCCAGCCCACCAGCACCATCTTCTTCTGGTCGCCCGCCAGTTTTTCGATCAGTCCGTTCGGGATGCCGTGGTAATGATACGCCCCATTGGGCTGCACATGCGCATTGCTGGAGTCCAGCCCCAGATCAATGGCCCCGCCATGCGGCTCATACTGCCAGGCAGGATTGCCCTGCCACCACTCCGCGGCAAAGGGGTCAAACACCACGCCATTCACCCCGATGCCAAAGGGCTGCATGCGGTACGGCACCGGTTTCTCCGCCAGCTTCGGGTGCAGCGGCACCTTGTAGTCATAGCTCTGCGGCCCGATCACGTTCGGGTTGTGCCGGTTGGGAAACTGCCCCGGCGTGTGGTCCGGGATGCCATTGGCCTGGATGCGCCGGTACTCTCCATCCTCAGAGATCTTGACCTCGTTCGGCGGCAGCTGTGACGACGCCGCCAGACAGGCCGTCACGAGGATCGTGCAGCCCGCTCTCAGCAGCAGGGCAGGGGAGGCATGGGGTCGGGAGAGTCGCATGTTGGCATTGTAAACCCGCGCGTATTGTTTCGTTACAGGAAAAATGGAACCGACGGGGTGGAGTGATGAATGGGGCTTCCTCCAACAGTTTCTCGGCGTCTTTACAGAAACTAAGTTCACATGGCACTTGGGGGTATGCGTGGCCGGGAGATTTGACAACTATGATATGACTGTTAGTCTAATTAAATTCTTAAGTTTTATTTGTCTATGAGTGGTTTTCTTAAATTAAGTTTAATATGCGCCATCCTGCTGAATGCATCGATCACCGCTCAACCATCAGAGCAGCGTTCTCTCACCGCCCCACCCGAAACGAAAGTTGTCGTGTGGAACATCCATAATGCTGGTTACAACGACAGAGGTGCAAAGAAGATCAACGTCGTCATGATCACTGATGGCAAGGAGATCTTCCGAAAGAATGATATAGAACTGCCTTGGGAGGCCGGGAAAGACACCCATGTTTCGCTTGTGGTGCCCACCACCGCAACAGACACACTTCGTATTGAAGTTACAGAGAGTGTTAACGGCAATCCAGGGCTTGCTGAAATTGAGTTTGTAAGGGACGGGAAGAATCTGGCACGCAAACGCCGTGTCAAAGTGAACGGGGTATGGGAAGAAAACTCCAAATGCACCGGTGAGACGCTCACAGACGGAATAACTACATCAAGCAAGCATCTGGTTGGTTATTGGTGTGCACCCGTTCAAGAAATGGCATGGGCTGAAATCAAGCTTGGCACCAGAAATTAGGATCAAGTTTGCAGACAGCATGCCTTTCCACCAACACTGGATAGGCTGACTTTGCTGGTTCGGAGGTGCGGGAAGCGATTCCTGCTTGCGTCCGCGTGCAGATTCCGGTTTCCATCTCACCCATGCCGCAGGCCCACCGCACCACCCCCGCACGCATCCCGCAGGTCGCCGTTCTTGTGGACACCTCCCGCTCCTACGGGCGCGACATCGTGCGCGGCGTCCGCCGGTACGTGGCGGAGCACGGGCCGTGGTCGCTCTATCTGGAGCCGCGGGATCTCCGCAGCCGCTTTCCCGACTGGCTCAAAGACTGGCCTGGGGACGGCATCCTCTCCCGCACGGTGGATGCCACCCTGCTGCGCCAGCTCAAGGCCACCAAGCTCCCGGTCATCGAGCTGCGCACCACCGTGCTGCCGCACACCTTTCCCTTTGTCGGCATGGACAACAGCATCGTCGGCACCCGTGTGGCCGAGCATCTGCGCAATCGCGGCTTCCAGCGCTTCGCCTGCTACCAGGACAGCTCCGAGGCCTTCTTTGAGGAGCGCTGTGAGTTCTTTGTCAAAACCCTGCGCGCCCACGGCTTTGAGTGCTCCGTGTTCAAATCCAGCCGCCGCCTCCGCTGGGACGAGCACCAGCACGCGCTCTCCCAGTGGCTCGTCTCTCTGGAAAAGCCCGTGGGCGTCTTTGCCGTGAATGACCAGCTCGGCTTCTGGCTTCTGGATGCCGCACGCCGTGCCGGCATCTCCGTGCCGGAGGAGGTGGCCGTCGTCGGCGCGGAAAACGAGACCATGCTCTGCGACACCGCCTCCCCGCCGCTCTCCAGCGTGCGCCTCCGCGGCCGCGCCGTGGGCTATGAGGCCGCACGCCTGCTGGATGCGTGGATGAAAAAACAGCGCATCCCCCGGCCCTCAGAGCAGCATCTGCTCGCCCCGGGAGACATCGTCGTGCGTCAGTCCAGCGACATCGTCGCGGTGGAAGATCCGCGCATCGCCGCCGCGCTGCGCTTCATCCGCCAGCACGCCACCGAGCAGATCGACGTCGCACGCGTCGCACGCGAGACCGCCCTCTCCCGCAGCGTGCTGGAGCGCCGCATGAAGTCCCTCATCGGCCGCAGCCCCGGGGAGGAGATCAACCGCATCCGCTTTGCCGCCGTGGAAAAGCTGCTCATGGAGACCGACCTCACGCTCGATGCCATCGCCGCCCGCTGCGGCTTCACCCACCCGCAGTACATGGCCGAGGCCTTCCGCAAGCGCTCCGGCATCACCCCCGGCGAGTTTCGCAAACGCCGGGCTCTATAAAAAACCGGGGCGGATCACCCGATCCACCCCGGTCTTTTGAAGTGAGTACCAACAGCCATGCAGGAACCACTATCTGAAATTTTCGATCAGCGGTCTTTCTCCGCTCTCTTGATCTGGTGGCAGATTCGCACAGTTCCGAAAGGATGTGTCAGAATCATGTAAAACCATAGCAAAAAAAATGAAACGCATCATCTTTTTTTGCCATTAGTATGGTAAAAAATCCTAAACTTGCTTCTTTTGCCGCTTTTGCAGCAGCACTTTGGCCATCAGCAGCACCACCACCAGGTTCACCACCAGCGCGGACACATGGATGACCGTGACCTTTCGGGCGATCTCATACACCTCCGCCGGCAGGTAGATGCACCCGCCCACCAGCGCCAGCCACTCCGCCCAGGTCTTCTGCTTCCACAGTCCGTAGGCCTCCACAAAGCGGAGGGTCGAGTACAGCACCGCCATGCCTGCCATGAACCACAGCCGCTGGTCATTGAGCGACGACATCAGGTCGATGAAGATGTGTGGATACTTCCTGGCCGGGTTCAGGTGCAGATGCATCACGATCTTGCTGCTCAGCACATGCAGATCCCGGTGCAGCAGCCCCAGCAGCCCAAAGCCCGCCAGCAGCACCACCGTGCCCTTGGCCGCTTCGATCGCCGCCACCACATCCAGACTCTTGCGCAAACCTGAGGAAGTCATGCGTCAGCATGCGCGGATGATAGAGCGCGGCAATGGGAAAGCGGTGGTCATTATGCTGCGATGAAGACATCAGCGACATCAGTCGCGACGGTCGATCGTGATGATGAATGGTCGTCCGCGATTCTTGACAATCTTGATGGGGGTGACAACACATCCATCAATGTAGGTGATGTCATAGCCGGATGGTGTGCGTGCAAACTGAACTTCATTGTATGCAGCAAGCTTCGAGGGGTCTACGATGTGAAGACGATGGCTGCTCGGGCTGAAGGCGAGGCCGAGCCGAAGATGCTGATCGTTTGTGAGAAGCATGAAATTCGGGTCGAATGGCTGTGCGAAAAAATTGCTGATGATACGCCGCAGCTCAGCACGTTCCTCATGCGTAAAGCGGGGATCGATCCTGTACTGTCCCGTGCGGCAGCCAGAGTGGACATAATCAAAGAACGTCTCAAGGTCGGCCAGCTCGCTCGAGGTGATCCCGGCGTTCTTTGCTTCGAGGGCTGTCTTGACTCTCACCGGCAAAAGCGATGTCGCATGTTGCTTTGATGAAGTCTTACAACCCATCAGCGGCAGAGAAATCAGCATCACAAACCAGCGCATCATGATGATGGAGTATTCAAAAGACGGTCGCCTTGTCGAGCACCAAAGGGCTTGATGTAATGAGGCGGCCTGGCTGCAGGATGCCATCCATGCCCGGTATCTTTTTTTGCCCGCAGACACGGCACACCCTTTTCACAGCCCGGCACGCCGCCAGACTGAGAACCTCACGCCTTGGGCCTGCGCTTTGCGGTCAGCTCGTCCACCAGCTCCTGCGCGTCCTTGGTGTCGGTGTCGTTTTTTCCCAGAGTCTTGACGCGGCCTGAGAGGGCGCGCTGCGCGTAGGTCAGGGCGTCGTGGTTTTTGTTCTGCTCCTTCAGGCACAGCGCCAGATTGTAGCAGGTGTCCAGTGTGCCGGGATCTGAGGCACCGCGCACGCGCTCCTCCAGCGCCAGCACCTGGCGGTATTCCTTTTCGGCCTCGACCTGCCGGTCCAGATCGTACAAGATGCCGGCATAAAGGCTGCGCGCGAACAACGTCTCCTCGTCCTTGGGGCCAAACACGCGTTCCATCAGCGGCAGCAGCGGGCGCAGCTCCTTCTCGGCTTCAGCGGACTTTTTCAGATCGTCCAGTGCGTTGGCATAGGCGCAGCGAATGAGCAGCGTTTTTTCGTCTTCGGCACCAAACACGTGCGTCATGAGGGGCAGCAGCTGGCGGTACTCCCTTTCGGCCTCAGCGGCTTTCCCCAGTTCATTCAGCGCGGTGGCATGGGCGCAGCGTATAGCCAGGGTTTTCTTGTCCTTGGCACCAAACACGAGCGTCATCGGAGGCAGCGCCTGGCTCAGTTTCTTTTCGGCTTCAGCGGACTTTCCCAGGCTGCCCAGGAGCGTGGCATACTGGCAGCGTGAGAGCAGCGTCTCCCAGCTGCTGGGGCCAAACACCTCGACCTCGAGTGGGATCAGGCGGCGGAGCAGTTCCTCCGCCTCGGTGTTTTTGTCCTGCTCTGAGAGGGTGTGGACGAGGTAGTACTGGCATTTCAGGGTTCGGCGATTCCGCGTGCCCCAGAGCCTGGATGCCAGCGGCACCAGCGTGCGAACCTGCGTCTCCGCCTCGGCATTCTTTCCCTGCGCTATGAGGCACTCCGTCAGCAACTGCAGGGTCTCTGCACGCTCTGTGGTGACCGCCTGCCCGTGCAGCACCAGCGCCTGGCGGCACTCCTGCGCGGCTTCCTTCTCCCGGCCCTGCTTGTGCAGGCACACGGCCAGATTGTGCCGTGCCTGCAGCGTCACATTGTCCCCGGGGCCGAGCACCCGTGTGGCGGTGGGGATAAAGCGGCGGAGCTGCGTTTCGGCCTCGGCGTATCTGCCTTGTTCGGCCTGCACCGCCATGGAGAAGGCCTGGCAGCGCAGCGTCTCGCGGTCATCCCTGCCATAGACCTTTGTCATCACGGGCAGCAGATCCCGCAGCAGGGTTTCAGCTTCAGCATTCTTTCCCTGCAGAAAGAGGGTCGGGGCCAGATGCAGGCGTGCCATCAGGGTCTCGCGGTCTTCAGGGCCGAGCACGCGCTCATCCCCGGCCACAGCCAGGCGGTACTGCTTCACAGCCTCCGCCCGTTTTCCCTCATTGGCCAGGAAGTCGGCAAACTGACGGCGCAGGTACAAAACTTTCTTGTCCCTGGAGCCGAGCTTCCGGCTGGCGGTGGCGATGTGCTGGCGGAACTCCTCCTCGGCCTCGGCCTTTTTCCCCTGCGCGGTCAGGGTCTGGATGAGGTCGTACTGGGTGCGCAGGCTGTCGAGGTGAGCTGGACCAAGGGCGTGCTGCTGGATGGCCAGCACCGCGCGGTATTCCTGCCCGGCTTCCGCCGCCTGCCCCTGCTTGAACAGGACATAGCCCAGTTGCCTGCGGGTGCGCAGCGTCTCCGAGGACTCCGCGCCGAGCACACGTGTTGTCACGGGGATGAGGCTGCGGCACTGCGCGGCGCAATCCTGGTATTTGCGCTGGGCGGACATGAAGAGCACGAGGTTGTAACGGCAGTCCAGAGTGGCGCGATCCTCAGCGCCCAGGACCCGTGTCATGACGGGCAGCAGTCTGCGCGCCTGGGCTTCGGCTTCAGCCGGTCTGTGCTGCTTGTAAAGAGCATTGGCCAGGCGCATCCGCGTCAGCAGTGTGGCCCGGACCTCGGTCCCGAGCGTGCGCTGCTGGATGGCCAGCACCGCGCGGTATTCTTTCCCGGCTTCCTCATATTTTCCCTGATTGTAGCAGGCAGCGGCAAGCCGCCTGCGTGCTAGCAGAGTGTCGCTGTCATCAGCCCCGAACACGCGTGCTGCGGTGGGGATCAGGCGGAGGAGCTGCTCGACCGCCTCCGAGTATTTGCCTTGGTCGTTCCAGATCACGCCGAGGTCGGACTGGCAGCGCAGTGTTTCGCGGTGCTCCGTGCCGAAGACCTGCGTGACCACCGGCAGTAGCTTCTGCAGACGGGACTCGGCATCTGCGGCCTTGCCCTGCCTTCGGAGCGCCTCCGCCAGCAGGATGCGGGTGCGCAGTGTCTCCTTGTCCTCGGCGCCCAGCGCTCTGGTGCGTGCGGCCACCAGCGCCTGTGCGGCTTTGGCAGCCTCTGCATATTTGTTCGCCGAGTACAGCGCCAGGGCGGCGTCATAGGCCTTCGGTCCGGTGTCCGCCGCCGGGTGGTGCGCGCACGAGCACAGGAGACAGGCAGGGAGCAGGAGGCAGGCGAGGAGCGGCTTCATGGCTGGGGATGGATCAGCGCACAGATTAAGTAAGACCGCAAGGATGTGGCAAGCTGCGTTACATAGGCGCTTCGCCCATGGTGTTATGGTGGATGTTTTTCAAAGTCGTGAATGCAGGCGTCTTTTGTGCCCGGCATGCGAGCGGCAGCGATGCTCATTCCGACAGTGTGATCCAGACAGCGCTCATAACATGAAATACCAGCTCAAAATAAGGCTCCTCATGCGGCCTCTTGTTTGGAATTTGCCCTCAAACGCCATCTGCAAGGTATAAGCGTTGTAGCAAAGACCCAAGGCGGCGCAAAGAACCGCAGTCGCACCAATGCTTGAAACGATTTTGGCTCGGTTCATGGCGTGCCGGTTTCAGTATGGCGAAGCGTTGAGGCGTATGCCTCAAAAATGTCGGGATCGATGTCCAATCACTCCGCAAACTTCACCGTCACTCCCTTCACCTTCGCCGCTGCTTTCTCTCCGCGTTCTCTGCCCAGCACGCACATGGCCGTGGCCAGGGCGTCGCTGGTGGTGCAGTCCGGGGCGCTGACGGAGCACGCCACGCGCTCCGTCAGCCCCATGCCGGTGAAGGGGGAGACGATGTGCGAGTAGCGCTTTCCTTCGATCTCGGTGAACTGGTACAGATCCCCCGAGGTGGACACGCCGCAGTTGTGCAGGCGCACAGAGACCAGATCCTCCTCCGCGTTCGCGCTGGCAAACTGCCGCAGCTTGATCTCCCACGCATCCTCCCCCGGCGGCGGATCGCCGATGGCGATGTCTCCGCCCGCCATCACCAGCGCCTGCTTCAGCCCGTGTTCCCGCAGCACCTTCAGCCCCGCATCCGCCGCGTAGCCTTTGGCGATGCCGCCCACGTCCAGCAGCATGCCCGGCTTCAGCAGCGTGAGCGTGTGCGCCTTTGCATCCAGCCGCAGCGCGTGCCAGTCCGTGGCCGCCAGCGCCTGCTGCAGCCGAGCCGCAGGTGGCAGGTCGTGCGTGCGCTTGGTGCGCCGCCACAGGTGCGTGAGGTTTCCACACGTGATGTCAAAGGCCCCCTCCGTGATCTCAGCAAGCTCTAGTGACCGCTGGACCAGATCATACAGATCCGTGCTCACTTTCACCGGCTTGTCCGGGCCCACATTGCAGGTCAGGATCAGTTCGCTGTTCGGCTCGTAGTCGGAGAAGACGGCATTCAGTGCCGCGATGCGTTTAAAGGCCGCATCCGCTGCTTTCTCCGCCTGCGCACGGTCCTCCGCGTGCACCGAGATGCGAAAGGTGGTGAACATCAGCGGCGCGGAGAAATCAAAGCGCTCCAGCGCCCGCGCCGGGAGTCCGGCGAGGAGGATTAAAAGCAGAAACAGCCGTGCTGCGGCAGAGGTCATGAGGCGCGTGGGGAAAGGTGGGATGCCACCCTATCACAGCCCCCTCAAACAATCACCGCGATTGTTCCGCTCACACACGACAGCCTCATAAACACGAGCGCTCGCATGGGCTGCGAAGCTCTTTACTGGGAGCGCCGATGTCCACATCGGCTCCGGGCGCACGTCCATGCAGCCTTCATTCGCGCACATCACCACCTCGGCTCCGCATGCAGCGCGTCGCTCAGGTCCAGGGCGGGAATGGGGGCCGTCTGCAGCGGCGGTGCGGCAGGGCGTGTCAGCCGGGCGCAGGCATCTCGCAGGGCGGCGATGGGGGCGGGGCTATGGCAGCGCGCCAGGAGCACGCGATGGTGCGGCAGCGCGTGCAGGTACATCACGCCGCCCTCATGCTGCTGCACGATCTCCAGGCACTCGCCGCTGCCGGAGCGGCGGCCCAGCTCGCACGCGGCGGAGAGGGTGGCATGTGCCAGCACCAGCACGGCGGCGGTGGGCGGCTCATCATCACCCGCGCAGGCCAGCAGGCGGCCCGCATCATCGGCTATGGCAGCCTGAATGACGGCGGGCAGGGATGACACGAGCGCGGCGAGTTCCATGAGAAAAAGCGTGGGTGCGGAGAGGCTGTGGCGAAAGGTGCCCGGCGGCGGATTGGTGCTGTGTGCCTCAGGCGGCGGCCAGCTCCTGCGTGCGCATCTCCATCGGTGTGCCGCTGCCGTCCTGCGGGGCGGCCCGCTGGCGGAACTGGTGCAGCACTGCCTGGGAGATGGCGTTCAGCGTGGCCAGCACATTGCGACCGGTGCGTGCGTCAGACTCAAAGCTCAGAAAGGGCGTGGCGCGGTTGTTGTAGAGATACTCCAGGTACTCCACCGGCGCGGCGTTTGGCAGGTCGCGCTTGTTGTACTGCAGCACGATGGGCAGGCGCTCCAGCGCGCTGCCGTTCATGCGCAGATTGGCCTCCAGGCTTTGCAGGGACTGCAGGTTGTCCCGCTGGCGGTCCATCTGGGAGTCCGCCACAAAGACCACGCCGTCCGCCTGCCGCAGCACCAGCTGCAGCGTGGCGTTGTACGTGATCTGCCCCGGCACCGTGTAGAGATGAAAGGTCGTCTTGTACCCCGGCAGCGCGTCCGCCTCCACCGCCAGAAAGTCAAAGAACAGCGTGCGGTCCTGCGCTGTGGAGAGGGACACGAGATCGCTCCGCCCCGTGGGGTCCAGCTTGGCGTGGATCTGCTGCAGGTTCGTGGTCTTCCCGCTCAGCGGTGTACCGCAGTACACGATCTTGAAGCTCACGGTGCGGTCTTCGTGGTTGACGCTGGGCATGGCGGGATTTTAGGAAACGGGCGTTTTGATGGGAAGAGAAAAAGCAGTGCCGGTGCCGCAGCCACGCCGCAGGTTGCGCGCCAGTACTCAGCTCAGCATGCGCGCCAGCTCGCGCGCGATGAGGGTGATCTTGTCGCGCATGCCCGTGGTCGGCTCTTCATCGTGCAGCACTCCGACGACGCTCTCTCCCGGGAAGCAGAAGGTCAGCAGGCGGCCGCTGGCGTTCAGCGTGAAGGTTTCCGCCCCGTCGATGCCGATCAGAGGCACTAGGCCGCGCAGCTGGCGTGCGATCTCCGGCGCCTGCTGCTGAAATTTCACGGCCTCCGGATTGGAGAGATTGGCGTGGCTCAGCACGCGGGCGCCGCTCAGGCATATACAGGCGCTCAGCCCGGGCTGCGTGGCCAGCTTTTCCACCACGCGCTGGGCATCCAGCTTCTCCTCAGTGGCCAGCAGCGCGCGCAGCAGCAGCTGGTCGGTCTGCGTGTCCAGCGGGGCCAGCCCGAGGTATGAGGTCTTGGCCGCCGCAGGCTTGGCGGGTGTCTGGGCAGGTGCGGGGGGGCTCTTGGGCGCCGGGGCAGGGTCAGAGAAAAGCGGTATGCTGCCTGCGCTGGACCCAAAGAGGCTGCGCGTGGCGGCCTTGGCCTCAGTCACAGGGGCTGCGGAGAAGGAGGGGATCTCCTCCAGAGCTGGGGCGATGGCTGGAGTGGGCTGCAGCAGGGCGGGGGATGACGCGGCAAACAGGCTGGTCGTGGCCGGTTTGCCCTCCGCCGAGCCCGAGGGCGCAAAGAGGCTGGAGACGCTCACTGGCTTCATTTCTGGCGCCGGGGCAAAGAGGCTGCTAGCTGTCGCTGGCCTCATCTCAGGTGCTGGCGCAAACAAGCTGCTCGTGGCCATCGGCTTGGCCTCGGGCGACGGAGCAAAGAGCGACCCACCCGCCTGCGGCGCGGGCGCCTGGCCCAGCAGCTGCGCACTGCTGAATCCAGTGACGGATTCGGTCGGCAGGCTGGGTTTGGACGCTGGCAGCGGCCCTGCGGACGAGGAGGCAAAGGGATCAAACGGCTTGAGCGACCCCGTGGAGGGGGCTCCAAAATTCTGGAAGGCGCCGAAGAGAGGCTGCTGCGGTGCAGCAGCAGGGGCGGCTCCGCCAAAGAGAGACATGCCTGCGGAGGCTGCGGCAGGCGGCGGCTCCACCGGGGCTGGCGGGAAGCCAAAACCTGTCTGCGGAGCGGCAGGCGGCTGCGCTGGTGCAGACGGGATGGCAAAGGCTCCCAGTGCTGCAGTGCTGGGAGTGGCAGTCATGGCCGGCGGGGCACCAAAGACTGGCATGGCCGCAGGTGCCTGCTGGCTCTGGGCAAAGGGGTTGACCACCGCGCCGGGCATGGGCTCTGCCATGGCCGGCATGGGCTGGGGCTCTGCGGCTGGCTGGCCAAAGAGGGACTGCACCACCGGAGCACCGGGCTGCGGCTGGGCGGGCACCACCTGCATCGTGGTCGGTCGTGCTGCGGGCATGACACCTGCCGGGATGGCCTGCGGGGCGGCGGCGGGGGCGGCGCTGCCTGCCTGTGTCAGCGCATGGAAGACTTCATTCTGCGGCAGCTTGATGCGGCAGTCGCGCCGTGCACCGCCCAGTGTGTTGCGGAATCCGATGTCCGTCAGCCCTTCGATCAGCAGGCCCAGATCCACGACAAACTCGCCTGAGGCCATCTGCTCCTTCAGTACATGACTCGGCAGATGGGTCGTGATCCACGCTGGCAGCGTGCTCGGGTTGAATCCCAGCTCTTCCATGCTGTGCCCGTTGAGCACAGCGGCAAAGCCCAGCTTCACCACGCCGGGACCTCCGCCTGTGGAGGAGGCCGATGGCGCAGGAGCCGGAGCACCAAACGCAGACGGTGCAGGTGCTGCTGCGGCTGGCTGAAGCGTCAGCGGTGCAAAGGAGGCCGCCGCTGCTGAGGGAGCCGGGGCAAACTGCATCGGCGGCTGCGCAGACGGCTGCGGGGAGATCGTGGCAAATGCCGAGAGCCCGGCAGGCATCGCGGGCGGTGCAGCAGGCTCCACCGGCGGCGGGGGCGCTTCCTTCATCGCTGAGACAAACGGAGAGCCAAACGGCATCGCAGGAGACCCCGGCACATCGGCGGGCGTGGAAGCCTGCATCTGCGACTGCGGGGTGAAGAGCTGGGAGATCGACACATGGCCCATCTCAGGCTTGTCGGCGGCAGGCGCTTCCACGGCAAACGCTGGCTGCGCGGCAGGCGTAGAGCCAAAGGTCCCCCCGCCGGGCTGAGACATTGCGGCGGCGCTGGAACTCGCGCCAAACAGAGAGCTGGCCGGTGCTCCCGCTGCAGGGGCGGAAAACTGGGAGCCTCCAGAGTTGCTGCCAAAGGAGAACGGAGAGCCCGCTGGGGCTGCTGGTGTGGGCTGGGGGGCTGAAGCTGCAGCAGAGGGCATGCCACCGGCGCTGTTGCCGAAAGAGAATGGAGAACCCGCCGGGGAGGCTGGTGCAGGCTGCGGTGCTGGAGCTGCAGCAAAAGGCGAGCCACCTGCGCCACCTAGGGAGAAGGGGGAGCCTGCAGGCGCACCCGTAGCAGGCTGTGGCGCAGAGACTGCCGCAAAGGGCGAACCTCCAGTGGCTCCACCTATAGAAAAAGGAGAGCCTGCCGGCGCACCCTGGGCAGGCTGCGGCTCAGAGGCTGCGGCAAAAGGTGAACCACCAGTGCCACCGAGGGAGAAGGGCGAGCCCGCAGGGGCTCCCGGCGCCGGTTGCGGCTCTGGCGCACCCCCTGCCTGTGCTCCGGTGAGGAACCCACCGAGAGAAAATGGCGAGCCCGCAGGCGCGCCAGGAGCTGGCTGCGGGGCGGAGGCCATGCCAAAGGGGGACCCATTGGCACCGCCCATGGAGAAAGGAGATCCTGCCGGAGCACTCGGTGCGGGCGGCGGAGTGGATGCGGCCTCAAAGGGGGATGCCTTCACTCCCCCCAGGGAAAAGGGAGACCCTGCCGGTGCCCCCGCCGCTGGCTGGCCAAAAGGCGAAGCACCTGCCGCACCATTCATGGAGAAGGGGCTGCCACCTGCTGCCTCACCGGCAGAAGGTGGCGCAAACGGATTGCCATTGACCGGCTCCAGCTTCGCTGCACCAGGCATGAAACCCGGAGTCGCCGCTGAAAACGGGCTGGCCGGGGGCTGCATCTGAAATGGAGAGCCCGCAGGAGAGCCGGGCGTTGGCACTGGCTGCCCGACAGAAAAGGGAGACGCCCCGGCTCCGGCAGAGCTGCCCGGCGGCATGGCTGGAAGATGTGGCGCGGGATTGCCCTCACGCGCTTGCGCGATCAGTCCCGGCAGCTTCGCAGGTGGCAGTGTGACCATGCGCGGATCCTGCGGGGAGATCGGCGTCAGAAACATGGCCGGGCACACCCGGTAGAGCTCAAAGACGGGCAGTGCAGCCTGGCCGCTGCGCAGCGCATTCTCCACCAGCGCAGGCGGCAGGGACAGGGGCTGCTCCATCGGCAGTGCCCCACCGCGCACCACCTCGGGTGGCAGCTGTTGGATCACGTCTCCTACGGTCAGAGGCGCATTGGTGGGCGTGGCACCAGCCACGCTAAAAGGGGACATGCCCGTGGGGGAATTGATCGGCGGTGCTGCTACAGCTTCGTTGCCAGCCGTTTTAAACAGCGGTCCCCCCCCTATCTGAAACGGAGAGGCACCGGCTGGAAATGGATTCGCTGAGGAGGCTTGCATGGATGGGAGACTGTGTGTTCCGGGGCCCGCCATCCTCTGATTATGTGCTCCCGCGAAGTGCTGCTGAGCGCCCTGCACCGGTTCACTGGAACCGGTCCCGCGCTGAAACAAACCTCGGAACGAAAAGCTCATCGGCAGATGAAGCGGCCCGACTTAACGACAAAGTAGCAAGCCTGTGTGGAAAATCTAGTTTTTATAAATAAATACCTCAGCATTTGCGCTAATTAAGGGAGGTTAAATATTAACACCTCATTGTTCAAGGATTTTTCCGCACACTTTGCGCATCTGAATTTTGATTCAGCATTTCCGGGGCCGCTTCCTCGGCTTTTCCACCCCTTCCTGCGGTGCTGCCACCACCCTCAAAAGAGGGCTTCCATTCATGGTGTCGCAAGGCTTGAGTCGCACTTCAGCGGCTTTTCCAAGGGGGGGGGCTCCGCGCGCCCTCATCTTTCGCCGTCCGCCGGGAGCATGCGGTCTGTTTTTAACATGGCTGTAGCCGTGGCTTGTGATAGATCGGCTGTGCGGCTTTTTCTGGGCGTTCTGTTTCGCTGATCTGCGCAGCGTCTTGCTGCTTTGTGTGTGCAATGCTTCGAAACAACGAGGTGCCTTCTATTCGAGGGCTATTGTTTTTTGAGGTCCTGAAAGCCGTGCTATTTTTTGCAGCCGACTGGTCTCAACTCTTCACCGGATTTGGTGTAAGAGTGGCGACCCCTACGAGAATCGAACTCGTGTCGCATCCGTGAAAGGGATGTGTCCTAACCGCTAGACGAAGGGGTCGTTGTTTCGCTCGGAGCGATGCGGGCGTGCATAGTGCGTTCGATGCGAAGTTTCGCAAGAGGAAAATCAATGTTTTGAAACATTTTTTCATCTCCCATGATTTCATACGCATTCATCACGCATGGCATGCACCGCATGTCCGGGCTTCACACAATGGGGTGAAACAACAAAGCCGGACCCCGCCGCCATTCTTCATCGTGCAGATGAAGCACTGGCAGACGAGATCCGGCTTCTCAGAGAGCCTTGATCTCAAGACACGCTTCGCGGTCTAGTGATGGTGCTGCCAGTTGTGCGGCTGGCTCCAGTTCTGCGGATAGGTGTGAGACACGCCGTTGTGATGATACTGCGGGTGGCTGTTCAGGTACAGCGGCACGGAGGGGGAGGTGCGGATCACATTGTGAGGCACATTCCACGGCCGCGGGCTGGACACCCATGAGGAGCCATTGTGGTAATGGTACATTCTCGTCTGCGGGTGGTAGTAGGTGGAGTAGCGCGGGTAGTAGAGGTAGTTGCTGCTGCTGAAGGCCGGGGCATAGGAGCCATAGCCGTAGCCGGGGCCGCCATAGTAAGGATCACAGCCGGTGAGGGCGATGACCGCGGAAACACACAGAATAAGACCGGCTTTGCCGGCATGGGTGGTTGTGCATGCTTTCATAGCACACGCAGCATCCTCCTGAAACGCCGGAAAGCAATGCGCATCCAGCGCCATCCTCCCGTCATCATCGGCCACGAATGGCATCTCCCTCTTCGCCGCCTCCCCGGCCCCGGGTGAACCTGTGCTTGCAAAACACGCCAAACTCGCCAAGAAAGCAGGCTCTCTTATGCCAGCCACTCCAGTTATCAATCTCCGCAAAGGACACGCCGTCCGCTACAACAACGACGTCTGCGTCGTCACCGACACCGAACTCAAGACGCCTCCGCGCATGGCCTCCTTCGTGCAGATGTCCGTCCGCAGCATCACGATCGGCAAGATGTACAACCTGCGTATGACCTCCAACGAGTCTCTCGAATCCGTGAACCTCGTGAAGGACAACCATGAGTTCAGCTACAAGGACGGCGACGGCTACCACTTCATCCATCCTGAGACCTTTGAAGACGTGCTCATCGGCGAAGACAAGCTCGACGCCAAGACCCGTGGCTTCCTCATCGAAGGCCAGAAGTACCTCGTCGTCTTCGCTGACGACGTCGTCGCCGGCATCGAGCTTCCTGCCAACATCATCATGACCGTCACGGACAGCCCTGCCGGCGTGAAAGGTGACTCCGCCAACAACGTGTACAAGGAGGCCACCACCGAGTCCGGCATGCGTGTGCAGGTTCCTCTCTTCATCGGCCCTGGCGACAAGATCAGCGTCAAGACCGAAGACGGCACCTACCTCGGCCGCGCGAACTAATCCTTCCGCCCCGCTCATTCCAAAACCAAAAACGCCCGCGTGATTTCACGCGGGCGTTTTTGTTGTCAGATGAAATGAGGCTCGCGTTTAGCAGTCTCCAAACGAGATGCCGATCGCACGGGAGGCGCGTACGATTTCGCTGTCCTTGCTCACCAGCCGGAGCTGATGCACCGCTTCTTCGATCGGCACATCTCCCACCTGGTACTGCTGGTAGCTCACCATGCGGCCAAAGCTGCCCTGGGAGATCAGCTCCACGGCCTTCGCGCCAAAGCGCACGCCCAGGATGCGGTCCAGCGCCGTGGGGGCGCCGCCGCGTTGCAGGTGGCCCAGTGTGCATGCCCGGGTTTCCTTGCCTGTGTCTTTCTCGATGTGCTTGGCCACGTAGTCGCCGATGCCGCCCAGTCGGTCCTCGCCCTTCGTACCCACGCGTTCCTTCGTCAGCAGCTCTCCGGTTTCCATGTGCGCACCTTCGGCCACCACTACCAGCGTGCTGTGGTGTCCGGCGGCATCACGCTTGCGGATGGCCTTGGCCACATGGGCAAAGTTGAAGGGGATCTCCGGCAGCAGGATCACATCCGCACCGCCGGCCATGCCACCGTAAAGGGCGATCCACCCTGCGTGGCGTCCCATCACCTCCAGCACGATCACGCGCTTATGGCTCTCGGCCGTGGTGTGCAGGCGGTCCAGTGCATCCACCACCGCAGCCACGGCGGAGTCAAAGCCGAACGAGGTCGCCGTGGCCTGGATGTCATTGTCGATCGTCTTCGGCACGCCGATCACCGGCACGCCCATTTGGTAGAGCTGCAGGCCCGTGGTCAGGCTGCCGTCTCCACCCACCACGATGAGTGCGCCCACTTCCAGATGGCGGAGTGTGTTCTTGGCCTTTTCCACGATCTCCGCCGGTACCTGCGCCACATTGCCTTCGCCCACCTTGGCCACAAAGTGCCCCTTGTTGGTGGTGCCCAGGATGGTGCCGCCCAGTTTCATGATGCCGATGGTCTTCTCGGTGTTCAGCATCATGTAGTCGCCCGGAGGCAGCAGACCTTCAAAGCCGTCGCGGAAGCCGACGACTTCCCATCCGAGGGTGTGCGCCGCGCCGACGACGCCGTGAATGACTGCGTTGAGTCCGGGGCAGTCCCCGCCGCTGTTCAAAATGCCGATTCTCATGGTGTTTGTCTTGGGAGGTTTGGGTTGGGAGAAAGAAAGGGCGCAGAAACGATGCCAGCAGAAAAGCCCGGATCAGAAGTGATCCAGCATCTGCTTCTTGTCCGTGATCGGGCGGCCTGCCGCCAGCCAGCGGTCATAGGCGGCCCAGCCCTGGTGCAGCAGCGCGCGCGCCTCGGCAGACGGGTTGGCGGAGCCCAGCACCACCACCACCATGCGGTGGCGGTAGATCAGGCTCGTGTTGTCCGCCTGCACCTGCACGCTGGAGGGCTTCTCGGCGGAGATCACCAGGCAGCCGCCCGCACGCGGGGTGTTGCCCGACTTCACGCCGTCGATCCGGTCCACTCCCAGCAGCTCATTCGTGTTTGTCAGCGGCACGGAGATCTGCTGGCCGCTGCGGTAGATGGTGATGCTGCGGCTCGTCTGATTGGTATAAAAGCGCAGCGCCGGGCGGGACACGGCGTAGATGGCCAGGCGGGCGATGTCCGCCGCTGTGGAATAGGGCAGGGGGCGGGAGTTTTCCAGCCCGTGCGGGTTGGTGAAGCGCGTGCCGCGTGCACCTTCGCGTGCCGCCAGCTGGTTCATCTGCCGTACAAACTCCTCCATCGGGTGCCCGGCGCGCTGCAGGCGTGTCAGGTGGTCGCGGCCCACGAAATCCCCCAGCGTGATCGCGGCGATGTTGTCCCCGCCCATCATCGTGGCGTAGATCAGATCTCGCAGCGTGACCTGGTCTCCGGGCTGCAGGCCGATGCTGCCTGCGTCGGACATTTGAAAGGCATACGCGGGTACGGTGGCCAGCACACCCACGCCCACTCGGGAGGCCTCAGACCAGTCCAGGGTCACCATCGCGGTGGCTATCTTGGCCAGGCCGCCCACCGGGCGCTTGGAGTGGGCGTCTGCCGCCACATGTACTTTTTTATTGAAGGCATCCACCACCATGACTGCGGACTGCGCCTGCAGGGCGGTACCACCGGTGATGAAGGAGAAACAGATGCCAAGGGTCAATGCGCGGGAGCTGAGCCACGCCATGCTGGGGGAAAACATAGACGTTGGATGTTTAGCCGCCCGTCTCCGTCTCGCAACCTCCCATCCACGATTTTCTAGTTTGACGCCCGCACCACGGGATTCATCCTGAGCACACACTCATTCAATCATGGCCCATCCCCAGCAGCAGGCGCTCTCCCTCATTCAGACGTATTACACCACGTTCAACTCCGGAGACCGCGCAGCCTTCCTCGCGCTCCTGACTGACGACGTCGTGCACGACATCAATCAAGGTGGCGCTGAAACCGGCCTGGATGCCTTCCGCGCCTTCCTTGAGCGCATGGACCGCTGCTACCGCGAGCAGGTGTGCGACCTCGTCGTCTTCGCCTCTGAAGACGGCACGCGTGGCGCGGCGGAGTTTTACATCGAGGGGCAGTACCTCTCCACCGATGATGGCCTGCCGCCCGCCACCGGTCAGCGCTACCGTCTGCGCGTCGGTGCCTTCTTCGATCTCCTGGACGGCAAAGTCCGCCGCATCACCAACTACTACAACCTCGAAGAGTGGCTGCGTCAGGTGGGGGCGAGGTAGTTCTACATTTTAACCCGGAGCATGCAATAGAACGCAAGAGGCGGGGTGAAGTGCTTGATGGAGCAAGGGATTGACGAGTGTGCAAGAGTCACCGTGATGGTGAACCTGCCCATTGAGTATTGCGACAAGCCGGTGACGCCGTTTGGCGGCATGGCGCTCATCAAGCGCTTTGTCGACCAGAGCGGCATCCTTGAGCATCTGGCCACGCTGGACCTGCCTGTAGGGGGATCGAACCGCGCCTACGATCCGGTTCATGTCATTGAGAGCTTCTGGCTGGGCATCTGGACGGGAGCCAGCCGTTACATTCACTGCGACTGGCTGCGGCAGGACCAGACGCTGGCGGCCATTTTTGGCTATGCGAGCCTGCCCAGCCAAAGCACCTACAGCCGGTTTTTTGGCAAGTTCTCCCAAGCACGCAACACAGCGGTGTTCCCGCCGCTGCAGAGGTGGTTCTTTGAGCAGATCAATGTGGGGCCGGTCACAGTGGACTTTGACAGCACGGTCATCACCCGCGAGGGCGGGCAGGAAGGCTCGGCCAAAGGCTACAACCCCAACCGCAGAGGCCGCAACTCGCATCATCCGCTCATGGCCTTCATCAGCCAGACGCGCATGGTGGCCAATGCATGGCTGCGTCCGGGCAACACGGCGGCGTGCTCCAACTGCGTGGAGTTCATGCGCGAGACTTTTGATGAAGCACTGCAGGGTGTGAGGGTGGGGCTGGTGCGTGCCGACAGCGGCTTCTAAACCGATGAGATCTTGAGCGCGCTGGAGGACCGTGGCCTCAACTACATCATCGCAGCGCGGGCCTACGCCAACCTCAAGAACGAGATCCACGGTATGAAGGACTGGGTGGAGGTCTGTCCCGGCATCGCGGTCAAGGAGTGGCGGCACCAGCCTGCCAACCCCAAAGCCAGGGTGCGCCGCCACATCGTGGTGCGCAAGCAGATCAGCCGCCGCCCCCTGGCCGGAGGCAAGCTGCTCTTCGAAGACCTGCCCGACTACCGCTTCAGCCTGTATGTGACCAGTCTGGACCTGCCGCTGGACCAGATTTGGAACATCTACAACAGCCGTGCGGACTGCGAAAACCGCATCCGGGAGTTGAAGCAGGACTTTGGACTCGAGGCGTTCTGCCTGCAGGACTTCTGGGCCACCGAGGCGTCTTTCCGGTTCATCATGGTGGCCTACAACCTCATGAGCCTGTTCCGCCATTTTGGGCTCAACAGCCACAACCAGGCAACTCTCTCGACACTGCGATCCTATTGCTTTGCATTAGGCGGCTGGGTCAGCCAGCACGCCCGCAAACGAGTCCTTAAGCTCTCACTACCACGCCAAAAACGCCCATGGATGGATGCCATCCTCCTCAAGATCCAATCCCTCGCAGCTCCTTTCGTTTACTCTACTGCATAATCCGGGTTTAAGTGTTTGGGGTGAAGCGGGGCGTTCCTTGTTGCACAGGAACAAGGCTTGGCTTCGCCAGGGCGGTAGCCCAAAGTAGCTCAGTTCCTGTGAAACTGAGAAGAGGCACCGTCATGTCGAAATTGAACAGCTGCGGCTTGGTTCTCCAACCACCCCACGAGCGTCTTCATGTGCAGGTCTCACGGCGTTCCGCTGCGGTTCTGCCAAAAACAAAACTGCCATGCTGGATCCAGCATGGCAGTTCAGGAAATCGGAGGGTCGGGGCCTCAGCCTCCGGTCACTTGTCAAAGAATGACGACTCTTCGCGGTCGCCCACTTTCAGGTAGCGGTAGTACACCTCCAGCTGCAGCGTGCAGAGAGTCTGACGGTAAATGGCATCAGCGGCGTCACCGGCGGGCCAGTTCGGGCGGCCGTGCTTGAAGGAGCCATCTGCCTGCTGGGCGGCCAGGATCTGCGGCAGGAACTGCTGGTTGTAGAATTTCCAGTCATCTCCACCCTGCTGGAAGAAGGCCTGCGTGTAGTAGTACCAGCAGTAGAGGTTGCAGTTCTTGTTCCAGTCCAGCGGCTCGGCAGTGATGAAGTCGCGCAGGAACTTGATGCCCTTCTTGATCGGGGTGGTCTTGCCCTTCGCCATCGTCTGCAGGCCCAGGATGCCCACGCCGGAGAGGCTCCACTGGTTGTAGTGCGCGTCGCGGTTCGTACCGCCAAAGCCGCCGTCCTTCGTCTGCATCGTTTCCAGGTAGTCCGTCATCTTGCCGATCGCGCTGTGCAGGCCGTCGATCTTCAGGCTCGTGTTCTTGGCAGCCTTCAGCGCCTGGAACTGCCAGCCCACCACAGACAGGTCGGAGCCGCCAGTCTTGTTGTACACGATCTGGTCCTTGCCGCCATAAGCCCAGCCGCCCTTGTCGTTCTGGTACTCGATGATGGTCTTCACACCTTTTTCAAAGGCCTCGCGCATGCCCGGCAGGCTCTTGCTGCCCAGACGTGCCAGGGTGTACATTTCTCCCAGCGCGTAGGTGGCGATCCCGTGCTCATACGTGCCTGCACCGCCTTTGCCGCCGGCGGCTTCACCCTTCCAGCCGGTCTCAGAAAAGATGCCAAAGGGATTTTTCTTTCCGACCTCGATGAGGTACATGATGCCCTTCATCACATTGTCACCGTAGAAGGGGGACTCCGGCGTTTCGCAGCGGCCCAGGTAGCACAGCAGCGCCAGCCCCGTCATCGCACACTTGTTGCCACGGCCCCATGAGCCGTCCGCATTCTGCTGGGTTTTGAGCCATTCCAGAGAGGCGGACACCGCAGCCTCGCACTCCGGCGTGCCACCGTTCTGGCGCAG
>APMI01005444.1_pt1 | contig 41180 bp, 38 predicted proteins | sample 667938 | NCBI WGS metagenome assembly APMI01 (sample SAMN01084076, study PRJNA167559) | wastewater metagenome | biome: Wastewater | place: Denmark: Ejby Moelle, Odense | collected 2011-11-28
AGGATGATAAAGATGATGCCTAAAAAAAAACGAAATCGGTATTTCCAGAAAAAGCGGTTGATGGAAGCCAGGTGTTTCATGCCCGGCAAAAATAGAACATTCGCCTTTAAGGCTGCAAACGATGTGGCGAATGGTGGTTGGCCTGTACTGTCACTAAAATCTGAAAGGCTAGTTTAAGAATTTAAAGGCATATTCATTATTGCCAGGTGCAATTGTAATAACTCAGGAACCGGCCTCTTTTTTTTGCAGCTTACTCACTCCATCTTTATGCAGTAACATCTTTATACATTGTATCACCGCAGTAAGGGCAAAAATCGCCCCAATGAACCAGTTGAGATAACTTTGGCTATTGGTTATGTGCTGCACAATTAACCTGCCGCCAAAAATAAAAACACAGTTACCCAGCATAGTGCCCAGCCCAATGCCGGTTATGTAAGCATTGTACTGTTTATTCACGGGCTGTAAAGTTCCTTTTTGAAAGAGTACCGTACTCCAGCCAAACCAAAAAGGTATCTGTGTAGGACTGATGGCGCTCATCAACATACCCAATAAAAAGCGATGCATGCTGTTGTTGAGTACTTCGTTCTTTTGACTGCCCCCTGTTCGGCAAGCCGCAATAAAACTGCCCACAGCCAGTGCAACAATGATCAGCAGGGTAAGCCATTCCATGATCCGCATTAACTTCACCTGTTTGCGGATCCATTCAATACCAATCAGCGACAAACGCACATAAACCATTTCTACCAGCAGGCAGCCGAGTGAGAACAACAGGGCTTCTTTGATGCTTTCCTGCAACCCGATCTGCATAGCAGTGATATTAAGGGTGCCAAGTGGCAGGCAACCTAAAAAACTGATCAGCATTCCCCAGAAAAACACCCTGATGATATCCTGCATCAAACAAAGATAAAGTTTAGCATTGTTGTTGTATTACTAAAACCAGGCAGTAATTCAAATATTTTGGTATCCGGTTATTGCAGGTATAACAGGGCAGAGAAAGCCTGTTATTATCCTTACTATTTACATTGTTGTCAGAATAATAGTGCCGAAATGGGCAACCTTTCAGTTTATGAAACGTATATGTTTTTTTCAAGATGATCAAACTTTCATGCCAGCATTTTCATTGATAAAAAGATCCACCATACAATTACTGCGCTTTCATTTTTCATTTTTTTTGATGCCTGTGTACTGGTATGCATTGAGCGAAACAGACCATATCAACAACAGCGATGCACTCCTGGTTTTTGGCATACTTCACCTGTTGGTTTACCCTGCCAGTAATGGCTATAACAGTTACATGGACCGGGATACGGAAAGCGTGGGCGGTATACAAAACCCGATGGAGCCAACAAAGCAATTATTTTATACCACGCTGCTGATGGATGCGCTTGCACTAACATTGAGTGCTTTTATCAGCCTGTATTTCGTGATGGCGTTGCTGGCCTACATACTGGCATCAAGGGCTTACAGCTACCGTGGCATCCGCATAAAAAAATACCCGGTACCGGGCTACCTTACCGTGGTATTGTTCCAGGGTGCGCTTACCTATTTTATGGTGATGCATGGATGCAGTACTGAACAGACCCTGCACGTACCCGTTACAGGCATGATCGTTGCCTCACTGCTCATTGGCGGTTTTTACCCGCTCACCCAGATTTACCAGCATAAACAGGATGCTGCCGACGGTGTTACAACACTCAGTATGCTGCTGGGCTACCGGGGTACTTTTATTTTTACAGGATTGATCTATGTTGCAGCCATGGCGCTTTTGTACTACAGGCTGGCAAGCCACGGCAGGGAACAGGAATTCCTGGTCCTGCAATTATTCTTTATACCCGTGCTGGTTTATTTTTTTAACTGGTTTTACAAGGTTTTTCACAACCAGGCAGCCGCTGATTTCGTTAATACCATGCGCATGAACCTGCTGGCATCGATGTGTACAAATGCCGCTTTTATTACATTATTTTTAATCGAAAAAATTTGAGCAAGATCATTTCTATAGCAACCGGCGTACCCGCCCATAAGCATCAGCAGGATGATATATTTTCTTTTGCAGATACCGTGTATTGCAACAACGAAGCAGATAGCAGGAAATTGAAATTCTTATACAGGCACAGCGGCATCAGCAGCAGGTACAGTGTTATACCTGACTATTCTGCAGCCGAAGGAGAAAGAGAATTTTACAGCAACACAAAAAACCTGGAACCTTTTCCCGGTCTTGAAAAAAGAATGACCTGGTTTAATGAACATGCAGCCGCTCTTTCTGTAAAGACCATCCGGGATTGTGTGTCAGGAAAAATAAAGGAAGCTGACATTACGCACCTCATTACGGTGAGTTGCACGGGGCTTAGTGCACCGGGACTCGACCTTGAGATTATGGAGGCCATGCAACTTCCGTCAACCATTTACAGAACGTCTGTAAATTTCATGGGCTGTTACGCTGCCATTCATGCACTCAAACTGGCAGATGCTATTTGTAAAACCGAGACGGGTGCCAATGTGGTCATTGTTTGTACCGAACTTTGCACGCTGCATTTTCAAAGAGAGAACACTGTCGACAATATCACTTCTACCCTCCTGTTCGCCGATGGTTGTGCGGCTGTATTGATGCAGCATGACGATACAAAAATGAAAGGCCTTTTTTTAAAAAGTTTTTTTTCGGATGTAGCTTTCAGCGGAAAAAAAGACATGAGCTGGCAACTTTCCGCCACTGGCTTTTTAATGACACTATCGGGTTATGTACCGGAATTGGTGAAAGAAGATTTCGACAAACTGATCAACCGGGCAATAGCAAAAGCCGGTCTTTCAAAGAACGATATTCATCATTGGTGCATCCATCCCGGCGGAAAAAAGATACTGGAAGTAATTCAGCAAAGTGCCGGCTTAACAGCAGCTGATCTCAGGCACTCTTTTGATGTGCTGAATGAATATGGGAATATGAGTTCACCCACGATTTTATTTGTATTAAAAAAGATACTGGACGAACTGGAAACAGAAGCAATTACTGCAGCAGAAAATATCTTAGGAGCAGCTTTTGGTCCTGGCCTCACGATGGAAACATTTATAGCAGTATATGGTTAACTTGAAAAAAAGGTCTGTTAAAATGGAACTGCTTGACCAGGCTGATATTCCTTTTTTGGATATCCAGCAAAACATGCAGGAATTGAATACCATCAATACCTTTTTGGGTGGGCATGCAGTTACCATCGCCGGCTTAAAAAAATTGATCAGCGAAAGTGGCAACAAAAAATCTTTTTCCATCTGTGAACTCGGTTGTGGCGGAGGCGATAATTTGCTGGCCCTTTCTGCATGGTGTAATAAAAACCAGGTGAATGCAACATTTACTGGCATCGATATTAAGGCTGCATGTATCGAATTTGCCCAACAGCAGTGCAGCGGCCTGGATGCAGACTGGATCACGGCCGACTATGCAACCGTTCGTTTTGATCAAAAGCCGGATGTGATCTTCTCTTCCCTTTTCTGCCATCATTTTAGTGATACCGATCTTATGGCAATGTTACAATGGATGAAAGCAAATGCTGCCAAAGGTTTTTTTATCAATGACCTTCACCGGCATCCGTTGGCTTTTTATTCTATTAAACTCATCACTGCCCTGTTTTCAAATTCCTACCTTGTTAAAAATGATGCACCGCTTTCCGTGGCCAGGGGATTTATAAAAACAGAATGGCAGCAACTCCTGCAAGCCGCAGGAATAAACTCATACAACCTGCAGTGGAAATGGGCATTCAGGCATTTAATTGTTTGCAACAATGACTAACCGTTCAGCATACGATGTTGCCATTATCGGTGGAGGTTTGGCCGGCCTCTCAATGGCCATACAGCTTGGCAAAAAAGGGTATGCTATAGCGTTATTTGAAAAGGAAACTTATCCTTTTCACAAAGTATGCGGCGAGTATATCAGCATGGAAAGCTGGGATTTTATCGAATCACTGGGGCTGCCATTGTCATCAATGAACTTGCCGGTCATAAAAAAATTGATCGTGACCGCTCCGGATGGCAGTGCGTTACATACTGATCTCGACCTGGGCGGCTTCGGTATCAGCAGGTACTACCTCGACAATGAACTAAAAAAAATCGCCATCGCCTGCAAGGCTGATGTTTACGAACATTGCAAGGTAGAGGATGTTCAGTTCAAGGATGGTATTTTTCAAATTCAAACCGCCCAGGGAAATTTTACGAGCCATATCTGCTGTGGCAGAGGGAGCCATATCTGCTGTGGCAGTTTCGGCAAGCGGAGCAATCTCGATATCAGGTGGAAAAGGAATTTTATTCAGTCAAGAAATTCAAAACTCAATAATTACATCGGGGTCAAGTACCATATCAAAACAGATTTCCCTGCTGATACCATCGCCCTGCATAATTTTGAACATGGCTACTGTGGCATTTCCCAGATTGAAGAAGGAAAATATTGCTGTTGTTATCTCACCAATGCCTACAACCTGCAACGCAACGGGCATTCTATTAAACAGATGGAAGAAAATATCCTGTACCAGAACAAATACCTGGAGGAAATATTCGGCAAGGCCGAAATGTTGTTTGCCTCCCCGGTTACCATTTCGCAGATATCATTCAGCGCAAAAGAACAGGTGTACAATCACATATTATTGATGGGTGATGCAGCCGGCATGATCACCCCGCTTTGCGGCAACGGTATGAGCATGGCGTTGCACAGCAGTAAAATGGCGGCAGGCTATGCAGATGATTTTTTAAAAGGCAGCATCAGCAGGCAGCAACTGGAAAATAACTATACCGCCGGCTGGAAAAAAATATTCTCCCGGCGTGTAAAAGCGGGAATGGCGATACAAACATTGTTTGGCAAAAAATGGATCACCAATCTATTTATCCGGGTGATGAAACGCCTGCCCTTCGCCACCAGAAAGCTGATTGCGCTTACGCATGGAGAATCTTTTTAAGCTCAAAAAAATCTGCTGCTAATAAGCAAAGTTGAAAGCGAAACTGATTCATCGTAATTCAGCGTTTTTAATTCCTGCTAATAATAGCGCAGTCTTTGTACGGAACCCATTTAGTAATTACATTTGTTGAAAACTACGCAACGATATGCATGTACCAATTATGGCTGAACTGGCTGCCAGTGGAGAAACGCCTGATGTATTGTTCTGGGTTGGCTGCGCAGGCAGCTTTGACCAGCGGGCGCAAAAGATCACCAGGGCATTTGTGAGCATTTTAGATAAGGTTGGAATAAAATATGCCATTCTTGGGAAAGAGGAAATGTGTACCGGCGACCCTGCCCGGCGTGCAGGCAATGAATTTATGTTCCAGATGATGGCCTACCAGAATATCAATATCCTCAATGGGTACGCCATTAAAAAAATTGTGACTGCCTGTCCGCATTGTTTCAACACATTAAAAAACGAATACCCCGAACTGGGCGGTACTTATGAGGTAATTCACCATGCTGTTTTTTTACAGCAGTTGATCGATGAAGGAAAGATCAAAATGGCGGAAGGCGGAATTTTTAAAGGCCAAAAAATTACCTACCATGATAGCTGTTATCTTGGCCGTGCCAATAATATTTATGAGGCTCCCCGAAAAGTACTCGAAGCACTGGATGCTTCACTCGTAGAAATGAAGCGGTGCAGAACAAACGGCTTGTGCTGCGGTGCAGGTGGTGCACAAATGTTTAAGGAGGAAGAAAAAGGCGATACCCGGATCAACCTGGAGCGTACCGGCGAAGCGCTCGGAACCGGTGCCACTGTGATTGCTGCTGCCTGCCCTTTCTGTAATACAATGATGACGGATGGCGTAAAAAACAGCAATAAAGAAGAGGAAGTTAAAGTACTGGATATAGCAGAACTGGTTGCAGCCTCCATGCAATAAAATTGAATGATCCGTAATAATTTTGCAACATGAAACTTGATATGAAAGAATTTTTACCGGCTGATTTTAATGATGCCTCACGGGTATGGATATACCAGAGCAGCCGGCTGTTTTTGCTAAGCGAGGTATTTGAAATTGAAAAGTTGCTGGAAGACTTCGTGGAAAACTGGAAAAGCCATGGTGATCCGGTAAAGGGTTACGCCAATCTCTTTTACGGGCAATTCATCATTATTATGGCAGATGAAACAGGAACAGGGGTAAGCGGTTGCAGTACTGATAGCAGTGTACGGCTTATCAAGACGATTGAACAGCAATTCAATGTTCAGTTATTTGACCGGCAAAGTCTTGCCTTCCTGGAAAAGGATAAAGTTCAGTTATTGCCCTTATCACAGTTGCAATATGCAGCCGATAACAATTTCATCAACGGTGAAACGCTTTACTTCAATAATACGGTACTCACAAAGGCCGAACTCGTAGCAAACTGGATCATACCGGTACAAAAAAGCTGGCTCGCCAAACGTGTTAGCTTACCAGCTTCTTAAAAGATTAGGTTAATTACTTATCTGAAGGATTCTTTTTACCCGTGGCCAGCTTTTCAATGGTAGCTTCCAGGCGGGCATTCTTTGTTTCTTCTTTTTTAGCGCTGTTGATCCAAACAATGTATTCTTTTTTGTTGGTGAAAGACAGCGTGTCAAAAAAAGCATTGGCCTTTTTGTTCTTTGCAAACAGGCTTTGCAGTTCAACCGGGGTAGTAATGGTCCTGTTTTCAACATCAATACAGTCTAGTGTTACTGCCGGCACTACAGCCCTTTTGATCTTATCTGCCTTTTTAAAACGCAGGCCGCACCAAACATTGTCCAACGCAATAGAACGAACTACTTCCAGGCCATAAGCTTCAATGCACTGCCAGTTACAGTCCCTCGAGAGGTCGCTTACGATCTTAGAGGAAACTTTTGGATAGGCGATCCATAATTTGGCATCTTCAGCCAAAGCCGGAACTACATCTTTAAGGATGTCTTTCAACTGATTGTGACTGATGGCAAACACCAGTGCAAAATCAATTCTTTTAATTTTCAGAAGCGGTGTAACGTTTTTAGAAAAAGAGAGTTTTGCAAACTGCTTTTCGATGGTAGAGGGCAATCCCTGTATCAACAGGTTCTTCTCGTCTTTCAGTTGCAGTTTTTCAAATACTGATAACGAGGGTGCTAATACTTCCATACTTATGAGTTTAAAAAGTTTGCAAAAATAACAAAAAAAAACGCAGATAAAATGCAAAAACTGAAAATTTTAAGGGAATTATTGCAATTAAAGTCATTTTTGACCAGGTTGGGTGTAGATTTTTTGCAACAAAACGGGAAGTCGATCAATTGCCGGAGTTTCAATAAAGGCATTGTACCCGGCAAAGTTGATGGTAGAAAATAGTTATATGATTAATTATCCTAACGGTTAACCAGCGGCCTTAGGGTGTAGCCTTCCTTCTTCAGCAGTGAAATGAGCCCTTTATCACCAACCAGGTGGCCGGCTCCAACAGCAACAAACACGGGCTGGGTATTCATAATATCTTTTAATTGCTTCACCCAGTTCTTATTGCGGTTATCCAGTAAAATATCCTGGTGCTCTTCCATTCCAAATTCGCTTTTGCTAAACAGGTTTTGCATAGCTACCAGCTGCTGGCTTTTATATACATTTACCATGGTGTCGAAATACTTTGCATACACATACATACTGTCAATACTTTTTATCAGTTCTTTAGCCTGCTCTTCATACGGAATACTATCGAACACCGAAGCCTGGAACTCCATTGTTTCCAACCCTTTTACTTCTTTTTGCCCGGCCCTGGCTACTTTTACCAGTTCTTCCTCTACCCCGCTCACTGTTTTACAGGGCATCATTTTAGGATAGAGCATGGCAACCAAAAAATATGGTTTGGTGCTTTGTAAAAAGGTGAGCGGTGTATGCAAACTATCCCTGAAAAAACCATCCAGTTTTTTGTATTCGTCTTCTGTATAAAGGTCTTTTAATTTTTTCCCGTTCTTCATGTTCATCATCAGCAATCCGCCCATTAGCATGGCAGGATCGTCCATATCAAGTTCCATGTACACTTTTCCTGAATTGGCGATCGCAGTTTTAAGCTGGTTGCTGATAAGAATATCTCCGCGGCACATCAGGTGAAAAGTTCCGAACAGGTAAGAATTGGTTTTCAGTCCGTTGCCACTCACTTCCCACAGCAGGCTATTTTCATCTGCATTGGAAGTCAATGCCAACTGCTTCGGCTGGGCTTTACAGGAGAAAAAAAATATAGTGCAACAAAGAAGAATGGAAAAGCGCATATAAAATATTTGCCTAAAAATACAACAACAGATATTTATCATGTTTTAATTTTTTTTGGTCAGTTTTATTTTATGTTTAATTCCCTAATTTGGGCGAAAATTTAACCTTAATATGAAGCAACTAACCCTCTCGCTGATAGTGCTGGTAACCTCAGTATGCGTCAATGCCCAACAAAAAATCCCTCAATTTGGAAAAGTAGATAAATCTGAGCTGGAAATGAATTCCTGCGATTTCGATAAAGATGCTGAAGCAGTGGTGTTGTTTGATGAAGGTGAGTTCTTTTTTAGCGAGATGTTTGGAAATGAAAGGCACGTAAGAATTAAAATATTAAAGAATAAAGGCCTAGAGCGGGCAAATGTTCATATCAAATATTACAGTTATCATGGAATAGAAAACGTAAGAAGCATCAGCGCACAAACCTATAACCTGGATGCAGCCGGAAATATCGTTGTCACCAAACTGGAAAAGAAAAGCATTTATGACAAAAAAATCAACGCACGTTATTCTGAGGTCGCATTCAGCCTGCCTGATGTAAAAGTTGGCAGCGTAATAGAATACAAATATTTAGTAGATGGTTCAGACGATATGACCTGGTATTTTCAAGAGTCCATTCCCGTTTTGTTGAGCCGTTATACTATTAATTTTCCGGGAGAGATTGAAATGAGTGTAATTCCACATTGCATACTGCCGTATAAGTCAGGAACTGAACGAAAATCCGGCAGAGATGTGCAAATATATACGATGGAAAAAGTGCCTGCGTTAAGGGATGAAGCATATATTTCCTGCGAATATGATTACTTACAAAGCGTTACGGCAAGAATCGTTGCAACCAACTTTTTTGGTGTTCCAAGAAAAAGTTACGTTCGCTACTGGCCGCAGATTATCAGGCTATTGATGGAAGATGAAGATTTTGGCGTGCAGCTAAAAAGAAATATTCCCCGTACAAAGGACCTTGATTCAATGCTGGCTAAAATAACATCTCCCTACGAAAAAATGACGACTATCCATAACTATGTTAGAAAGAGTATGGAATGGGATAAGAACGACAATATATGGGCTTTGTCAGGGGTAAAATCTGCCTGGAAAGATAAAAAAGGAACGAGCGGGGAGATAAACTTAATACTAGTAAATCTTTTAAAGGATGCTGGTTTAAAGGCGCACCCGGTATTAGTGAGTACCCGTGATAATGGCAGGGTAAACACATTTTATGCCGCAGTATCGCAGTTTAATAAAGTGATGGCTTACGTGGAAATTGACGATAAAAACTATTTGCTGGATGCCGTCGAAAAGTATACCCCCTCTAAATTGATACCGCTTGATGTGGTAGCCTCACAGGGTTTGGTGATTGAAAAAATTGAAACAGAAGAATGGGGTTGGAAAACACTTTGGGACGACAATGCCGTGTACTACAATTCTGTGTACATTAACGGGGAAGTAGATAAGAACGGGCAAATAAAAGGTACGGCCACTGTTTCTTCTGACGGCTACGCACGGGTGAAGAAAATGCCATTGCTGAAAGAAGATAAAAAAGCATTCATCGAAAAATTCTATACTTCACAAAACACAGGCTTAAAAGTAGACAGTGTAAATTTTGAGAATGAGAAGATCGACAGCCTGCCGCTTACCCAAAAGATCGCTTTTACACAGGACCTGAATGGCTCCGGAGAATACCAGTATTTTACTGCCAATATTTTTTCCGGGCTGGAAAAAAATCCTTTCACGGATGACAATCGTTTTTCGGATATTTTCTTTGGATACAAGCAAAAGATATCCATCGTTGGTAATATCTCTATACCGGAAAATTACCAGTTTGAAGAACTGCCAAAAAATTTGCGCATGATCATGCCTGATACCAGCATCAGTTTTACAAGACTTGCGTCTGTGGGCGATGGGTTGCTCTCATTCCGCTTTAGCCTCGAATTTCAGCGCCCTATCTATGGCGTAGAGGAATACCCGGAATTTAAAGAATTTTATAAAAAACTATTTGACCTGCTGAATGAGCAGTTTGTGATCCGTAAAAAGAATTGACCTTAACTAAAAAATATGACCAGGAAATTAATTGCCTTGCTTGTATTGCTTACCGCATCGCTGGAAAACCAGGCTCAGAATACCAACTATTTTCTGTCTGGTATACCCGATAGTATGACAAAAAATGCTTCGGTGATCAAACACGAAGAAGTGATCAATTTTGAAGTTACGGATATTGACAGGGCCTATCTCTCTGTACACAAACTGTTTACGGTGCTGTCTGCCGCCGGAAAAAGAGAACTTTACTTTGCCGAGTACAGCAGTAAAGTAATTGAATTGCAGGATGCAGAGATCAAAGTGTACGACGCTGCCGGCAAACAGGTGAACAAGTACAAGAAGAAAGATATGTTCACCACCGCTATTGGTGAAGGCCTGGTAGAGGAAGGCAATATGACCTACTTTGAAGTAACGGCCAACAGCTATCCTGTTACCGTTGAGTTTAATTACGAATTAAAGCTCAAGGGCACTTTACAATACCCTGCGTACGAGATCCAAAGCTCGGCTGAAGCAGTGCAGAATTCTACCTTTACCGCCAAGGTTCCTTCCGACCTTGATTTGCGGTTCAAAGAAAAAAACATCCATCTTCAGCCTGTAGTAGCGCAGACCGACAAATACAAAACCTATAGCTGGTCAGTAAAAAACCTGCCGGCACTGGAATACGAAGAAGGGGCAGTAAGCTACTCTTCCAGGTATCCCGGCATTATACTGGCGCCAACACATTTTAAGATCTATGATGAAGAAGGAGATATGAGTAGCTGGAAGAGTTTTGGCAACTGGGAATTTGGACTGATAAAAGGATTGAACGAATTGCCTGAAGAAAGAAAAACCTTTTTTAAAGAACTGGTAAAAAATGCACCCACTGACAGGGAAAAGATAAAACTGGTGTACAACTACCTGCAAAAGAATTTCAGGTATGTAAGCATACAGCTCGGCATTGGAGGATATAAACCCTTCCCCGCATTGTTTACCGATCAAAAAAAATACGGCGATTGCAAAGGCCTCAGTTTTTACACACATGCGGCCCTGAATGCGATCGGCATTAAAAGCTATGTAGCCCTCATCAATGCCGAATACAATAGGGAAGCAGTTGATCCTTCTTTCCCCTGCAACCAGTTCAACCACATGATACTTTGTGTACCCCAGGCTAAAGATTCCATCTGGCTGGAATGCACCAGTAAAACGAATGATTTTGGTGTGCTGGGAAGTTTTACAGAAAACAGGAATGCGTTACTGATCACCGAAAACGGGGGCGTTCTGGTACCTACCCCATCGAGCAAAGCATCTGAAAACCAGTTTACATCAACCACCACCGTTAGTATCGGCGAAAATGGTGAAGGCACATTAAAATCGAACATTGTTGTTAAGGGCGAATACAAACAGGATTTTATTCATAGCCTGTTTGAAGAAAAGAATGATGATCAAAAGGATTTCCTGATCAACTACATCCGTTACAAACAACCCGATGAATTTTCAGTTACAAAAAAGGAAACTGAAGAAAGTACCAGTGCGGCAATTGAACTTACTTACGAAAAGATCCCAGATTTTACTGCAGGCAGTAAGATGTTCCTTGGTACACGTATGTATAAATTGTATTCATGGGACCTGCCAAAAGCGGAGAACCGCAGACTCGATTATTATTTTGAGCACCCGCTTGAAAAAACAGACACTACCGTTTACAAACTCCCGGCAGGATATGTAAAAGATGCATTACCGGAAGAAAAAAAGTTGAGTTGTGAATATGCCACTTTCAATGCAAAATGCTGGTTCAATGAAAAAGAAAATGCGGTATACAGCGTTGCAAAACTCACGTTACTTGCCAACAGGATACCAGCATTAAAATACACTGCTGTAAAGAACTTTTTTGATGAGGTAAAAAAGTACAATGCAGGCCATATCGTTATCAAAAAAAGTTGATCGCAGCCTTAACCGCTAACAGAATATAAACTACCAGACTTTTGAAACAGCCGGTCGACCCGGTTTTCAACCTCCCTGTCCATTGCTACAGGCGGAGCATGATGTGGTTTTATCCTTGCATCAATTACGAGCGGACCATTGCAGCCCCAGTGTTTGTTGCTGGTAAAGGCATCAATGCCGTATATATCATGTGATGGGTTACACCTTGTAAAACTCACCCATAAAAAATTATTAAGCGTAGCTGCTGTAAAGCTGGCATCATCTGCAATAATGATCATCACAATACCTTCGAATTTCGAATGCTTCAATTGCAGGTTAAGTGATTCCATTTGAGCGGCGGCATGTTCGTAATGCTCAAATGCGCTTGCCTGCAATGCAATGATCCCCGGCATTACCACACGGCCATTTGTAAAACCCTGTAACGCCCCAAAAACTGCAGGAACATCGTTGCTGAGTTTTCTTAATACCGGACCATAGGCTGCAAAGACCACTTTGCTGCCGCTGTTCAACCCGGCACCGGAATAATCAAGCGTATCAATAGTGGTATTCGTATAAAAGTGAATGTCACGCTGCAGGTTGATACGGGTAAGCACGTATTCCAAATAGGGCTGCACCTGGTGAGCAGAAACCTTGTTGTCGTCGTCTGCAGTAATGAACAGGAATTTCGCAAGGCTTAACTGGCCGGTTCCCAGCACATGGTTGGCGATGGTGAGCAGTTCGGCCGGTTGCTTTGTGGGGGCATAGGGTGTATAGCGTTCGCTGCCTACTGCCAGCAGCAGCGGGTGTACACCGGCAGCATCTACCGCATGTACTTCTTTAAGGCCCGGTATCTCTGCCTGTATGGCGCTGCCGGTAAGTTCATGTATCAGTTGACCAAAACTGGTATCTTCCTGCGGCGGCCGGCCCACTACGGTAAAGGGCCAGATCGCATTCTTTCTTGCACTCTTTCTTGCATACACTTTGTGTACTTTCATCAATGGAAACAAATGCTGCAAACTATAATAACCAAGGTGATCCCCAAAGGGACCCTCCGGTTTATTCTCACCCGGGTAAACCTCGCCGGTGATCACAAAATCAGCATCCGTGCTGATGCAAAACCCATCTTCGTAACAATACCTGAATCTTCTTCCACCCAATACCCCGGCAAAGGTCATTTCGCTGATGCCTTCGGGCAATGGCATCACGGCAGCAACACTATGCGATGGAGGCCCGCCTGCGAATATGCTTACCTTAAGCGGCTGTCCCTTTCCGTTAGCCTTTGCCTGGTGTACTCCAATGCCACGATGTAACTGGTAATGCAGACCGATCTCTTCATTCATTTTGTATTCATTCCCACTTAACTGTATCCGGTACATTCCCAGGTTGGCATTCATGATGCCGGGTTTGTCAATATCTTCTGTGTACACCTGTGGCAGGGTTACAAAAGCGCCCCCGTCCATTGGCCAGTGCTGGATCTGCGGAATAACGCTGATCTTGATTTCCTCAAACAGAACGGGCTTGTTCAGCGGGTTCTTTAATGGCAGGGCTTTTAATGCTGCCAGCCCGGTGGTAAAATTTGCTATGGGGTGTTTGATCGCTTTAACCGGATCATTCTTTAATTCGATGAGTTTTTGTACGGACTCCAGTGTATCCTTAAAAATAAACCTGCTTCTTTCCAGTGTTCCGAAAATATTGGAAGCTGCCCTGAATTTGCTTCCTTTTACATTTTCAAATAACAAGGCAGGTCCTTTTGCCTGGTGTACCCTCAAATGTACAGCCGCCATCTCAAGATAAGGATCAACTTCTTCCTTTACCCTCAACAATTCTCCGTTTTTCTCCAGGTGCAGTAAACAAGCTTCAAGCGAGTGATACGACATGTAGTAATTTTTCTGTGCAAATGTACATCCTGTAAGGCCAGCAAATTTTCAATTGCCCGTTTAATAAATATTTACCGGGCAACCCAGTTTTGATTTTCCCGATTTACCCTTACCGTCATTACCCTGAAGCCTGAAACTAAGGGTAAGGCCGCCGGTATAATAAAAATCTTTGCTTTTGGGATTTCCCCTGATAGCACCCTGTGGCGGATAGGTTGCGGCAGGGAGCAACTCATCTTTCCTGAAGGCCAGGTCCACCGCCCGCTGTCCATTGTTTGCCAGTAAGGCTGCCTCATCTGCGTATACCGTACTTACATCGTCAGGCTTCAAGCCGCAGATAAATATTATCGCTCAGCGGTATTTTTATACCGCCCCCAACGGGAATTGCGAGCTGTGTAAGACTGTATTTTGTTCTCCCGCCAAAACCTTGGCCTTCGGTACCCAGGGGTTGCAGGAAAACCTTTTTATTGCCGGCATCATAAGTATAAGGACTAAAATGATAAGCAGCTACTGCTGCGTATACATAAGGTGTTATCGTATGTTCATAAGAATTGATGATATCGTACTCTGCACCTGCATGAAATTCCAGTAGCTGGCTGGAAAAATTAAGGTTGCGGTCTTTGTTTAACTTGCTCAGTTTATCATCAGCACTTAGTTTACCGGCCAATATGCCTGCCCTGATGTACAACTGATCCGTAACCTCGTAATACAAACCGATACCGGCAAATGGATGCGATTGATCAGGCGTAATTATTTTACTCTGCAGATCTCCCTGGTAGTTGATCAGTCCGCCTGTAATAAATACATGGATATGCTGAGCAGGCAATATGTACGAAACGAGTAATAAGATGACTACAAATAAAAATTTCCTCATAAGTATTTAAAAGCGCAAAGATAGCTATTAGCAAACCTTATACCCAAAGTGGCAAAAGGCCGAATCAAATTCGCCTGTTCTTACCCGGTTAGTGAAAGATGCTGGCAGGTTTAATGGGTGTGCAATGTTCAGATAATATCTCCACCTTTCCATTGGTTTTTACGATCACCATGCTGCAGCACTGGTCTTCATCAAAAGCGGTTCCCCGGTACATGCCCTTTCCCTGCCACCTCGTGCTAACGATGGCAGTATTTTCATACAACTGTACTTTAATGGCAGACCGTTGCATTTTCTCCAGACTGTATTCAGGTGAGCCGGCTGTTTGTACCACCCCTGCCCTGCTGAACACGCCGCCCGACTGGGTAAAGTAGATGTATGCCGGGGCCAGCACGGAATCAACTTCCGGCAGGTTTTTGCTGCGCCAGCCATCATCAAAACGGTTGATAACAGCAACCACCTCCTGCTCGGTAAGCTGCTGCTTTTTTTTACAGGAAACCATGCAGCATGCAGAAAATAACAATACCAATATCAATCTGTTCATAGCTGCAAATATAAACTTCGGCATTCATTATTACCTCTTTTCAACACAGCGGCCGCCTGTCATTTTTATTTTTTGTACGCCGGCACTACGCTTACTTTTTGCCCGGGCCCGGCTATCCGCTTTTACTCCGGCACAGACCAACCCTGCCAATCCTCACCGGGGTAACCGCTGCTATCCGGCGTAAGGATCGTGTATCTAGTACCTGTTGAACCGTAACGAAGGATAGATTTCAATACCGGCGAATTCAAAAAATTGACGAAAAAAGCAACAAAATAATTTTTTTTCCCAATCTTTGCGTCCTGCAAATTTTATGAATATGAGATTCTAACCAGGCGGTTTCTTAGTAACCCGTCTTCATTCACCAGTTTTTACAGGCGGTTACTACCGCCCTGTTCTCATTTTATTTTTCATTTACTCAAAAGAATTTCATGTTGCATAATCAAACTATACCCAACCGTTTCAGCCGTATTTTTTCTATCATCCGGCAATCACTCAATGGCGAAACGCAGGACTATACCACCGGCAGTATCAGGCGTGCCGTGATATTACTGGCCATTCCCATGGTACTCGAAATGTGCATGGAAAGTGTATTTGCCCTGGTAGACATATTTTTTGTAAGCCATATGGGCAAGCACGCTACTTCCGTGGTTGGTTTAACAGAATCTGTGATCACCATTGTTTATTCACTTGCTATTGGTATCAGTATGGCCGCCACAGCAATGGTATCCAGGCGCATTGGTGAAAAAAATCCTGAAGCGGCGTCCAAAGCAGGTATGCAGTCGATGCTCATCGCATTGTTTGTTACCATCGCTGTTAGTATACCGGGCTTCCTGTATTCCGGCGAGTTGCTTCATTTCATGGGTGCAGAGCCGGAAGCGATCAGTTCCGGTGATTCCTATACAAAGATCATTATGGCCGGTAGCCTGGTGATCATGCTGTTGTTTTTGCTCAATGGTATCTTTCGTGGCGCCGGCGATGCCATGATGGCAATGAAAAGCTTATGGCTGGCCAATATCTGCAATATCATTTTATGTCCTTTATTTATCCGGGGCTTTGGCCCGGTACCTGCATTTGGCATTACCGGTGCTGCCATGGCCACCACCATTGGACGCAGCATTGGCGTGGTATACCAGTTGTATCATTTGTTCAATGGAAAACGCATCGTACGGTTTGCAATCGAACACCTGGCACCCGATCCTAAAATGATCAGGTCGGTGATCAATATCGCCTGGCCTGCCACACTGCAGTTCCTGATCGGTTCCGGCAGCTGGATCGTGCTGGCCATACTGGTAGCGCATACGGGTCACAGTGATGCTTCTGCAGGGTACCAGGTAGCCATCCGGATCGTAATGTTCTTTTTACTGCCTGCCTGGGGCTTAAGCAATGCAGCCGCAACACTGGTAGGGCAAAACCTGGGAGCCGGTCAGCCGCAGCGGGCAGAAGAATCTGTAATAAAAACCGCAAAGTACAATGCCATTTTTATGTTCGTGGTATCCCTGCTCATTATTGGTTTTGCGCCCCTGATCATATCATTTTTTACGAATGAAAAAACGGTGGCAGATTATGCTGTTACTGCCGCCAGGATCATTAGTGCAGGTTATGTTTTTTATGCGGTAGGCATGGTAATGTCAAATGCGTTCAATGGTGCCGGGGATACCAAAACCCCCACGCTGGTTAATTTTTTAGGATTCTGGTGTTTCCAGGTTCCGTTGGCTTACCTGCTTTCTACCGCGTTGGCAATGGGACCAACAGGCGTTTTCATCGCCATACCTGCAGCAGAAACAGCGATGAGCATTGCAGCCTTTCTGCTATTTAAAAAAGGTAAGTGGAAAACAAAACAAGTATAAGATTTAATGAGCCCAAGCAGGCTACTGGTGCAAGGAAGCGTTATTGAATGATAAAACTCTGCAGCAGGTTTTCTTTATCGGTCTGTATCTTCATCCAGTAAAAACCTTTGGATGCAGCCGAAAGATCCATCTCTATCGGGAACCCGTATACGCTGTTGTATTCTTTTGAAGAAACGGTGATACCCAGCACATTTACAATATTGATCTTTACGGGCCCGGTATAACTATTTAACAGCAATTTTATTTTCCCGGAAGAAGGATTGGGGTAAACAGACACAGGCCGTCTGTCTTCCATTTTTATGGAGCGAACTTCGGAGTAACATTTTTCCAGTAACTGTGTTACGGCAACAAGACTGTAGCGATACGTGATGCCTGCCAGCACATTGCTGTCGGTATAAGAGTAATTTGTAAGTCCCGTTGCAGGTACAGAAGCAATGCTGGTGAAATCTGTATTGCCAAATGAGCGAACGATCTCAAAATGATCGATGCCCCTTTCATCTTCCAAATTCCACTGCAAAGCCACTTTTTTAGCTGCTGAAACTGCCCCGTCAAAATTATGATTTACCCTAATGTTGTTTTGTACACAGGGACGGCGGCAGGCATTGGCCGAAAGCACCCCATCGTTCACAATGATCCTCGCAGCTTCCTCATAAGTGGGTTTTTTAATAAAACAGCTAATCGGGCTTACCATCCCTGCTCTCAGCCTTCTTACCTGGCTGGCTTCGGGCGTATTGGCCAGGGCGTAATCGCCGTTATCGGGATCAACAAAAATTGCTTTCAACCCCCTGGGATCATCTCTCAGGTCAAAGAAAAGACTTTTGGTATCATTACCGGTACGCTGTTTCCATTCATCAAAATTTACAAGTACAGCCACTGCGCCAGCTGTGTCTGCTTTTAAAATTCGCCAAAAAAGATTATTGCCTCTTAACAGTATATATACATTGTTATCCCACCTGGAATTGGCAGCCTCCGGATTGTAGGGATTGGCGGCATTACCGGCAATTGTAAAACCAGTAGGATCTGTATCGGCAATAAAAATATTTTGCGAAATACTTACCCGGTTATTACTAAGGCCTGCACCATCAACAAAGCCGGCAGTGTAATCGGGCACCGGCCCGTTCCGGTAATTCTTAACGTGAAAGACAGAATTTGCCAGCACCAGGTTAGTGTAAGTTCCCAGCACCATTCCAAAACTCCTTTGCAACCCTCTCGTTTTAACAAAGCAGTTATTAACTACTGCCGTCCTGTTCTCTACCGAAAAAGCCATACCGCTTACCGCATCAATAAAGTTGCAGTTTTTGGCAGAAAAATAAGGTGCGTTGCCATATCCGTAACCATATTTATGCCCGGCAGTGTATACGTTATTGAGGACCACAGAATCGGTGCTTGAAATTTCAATAAAGCTCTGTAGCTCCGAAGTGTCTCCCATGGCAACCACATTGTTGAGTTCCAATGCGCCAAAATTTGAGCCGTAACTATTGTGAGCATAAAGGGGGTAAGGAATATCAAGGAAAATACTGTTGCTGATACTATTGTGCCGGTGATAACCTTCTACATCATAAAATACAACAGCATAAAAATCTGTGTTAAGGGCACCAGGCAGAAAAAGGGAATTACTAATCGTTGCACCCCGCAGGCCGAGATGGTGAATACCTGCACCCGGCCCCAGAATCATGCGGTTAAAGCTGCTGTTGGCGCCTGCAGGTATCATGCCATTCCCTGCACCATAACCTCTTACCCAAAGTCTTTCAAAACGGTTATTTTGCTGGTAGGTGCTGTTGATGGCCCTGTCTTTTACCGTAACCTCGTAACGGAACCTCGAATTGTTATTAGGGGAAGTGCCATCGCTTGTGTGAATGTATACTTTTATGGGGTTTGCATTTACAGTAACGGGTTCGTAAAATGAACCAGGCACCGCTTCAGCAGTTTGAAGGGCATTAAAAAATTTCAGTACTTTCCTTGCAGTGAATGGCGAAGTTTGCTCCAGGGCCTTATCAATTTCAAAAACAGAGACGATACTGTAGCTGCCAACATTGTTGATACCATAGCCTGTAAAACCAGTCACAGGAATAGATTGTTCATACACATTTGAAGTACCTGGCGTTCTTACCCAACCACTATCAAAAACGGCTGTTCCGTTGAGGATCGCAAAATTCTTACTGCCATTGTCAAAGTAGGTTCCCACCTGGACGGGAAAGCCCGGAAAAAAGGTTTCGTTAAATACTTCGCCGCTTTTAAATCCGATCTTTAACGGCTGCACCGGCATTGCACCGCCAGACACTGTAGCTGCTACACCGGCAATTGTTTTTTTAGGAAGCTGTTTTGAATTACCTGCATTGGCATCGTTGCCTGTATTGCTGATATAATAGTCGAAGCCGCCCTGTGCCTTCACACAAAAACAGCAAAAGAATATCCCCGTAAGCAGCAAAATGCCCTTCATCTGCAATTATTTATTGTGGCAGTCAATGTTATGCAACTAAAAATTTGTATTGGAAACTTATTGGCTTTTTAAGTAGCAGGGCTACCAAAGGATAGAACTATGCAACAAATATAGGGGATTTAGCGGTTCATTCATTACTGAGGCCCATGGCGGAACGCTTCATTTTGTGGGTGGTGTCGTGGCCCAGGTAAAGTTCTATCTGTTTTTCAATAAAATAAATGACCGGTGTCAGCAATACTGCCATGGTGAATTTATAGATGTAATTCATTACGCAAATACCCAGTACCAACTGCCAGGTCCATCCCCTGCCTATTTTGAAAGCAATAAAAAGCACAATAAAACTATCAACCAACTGTGAGATGAGGGTAGACCCTGTTGCCCTCAACCAGATCTTTTTTTCCCCGGTATATTTTTTTATTTTATGAAAAACGGTCACATCCACTATCTGGCTCACCAAAAAAGCCGTGAGGCTACCCACGATGATCCACATTCCCTGGCCGAAGACACCGTTAAATGCCTTATTCATATCAGGGATACCATCCTGTACGCCGGTGCCATACCAGAAATCTGCCGGGGGCATTCCCATGGCCGCATAGAACATGATGAAACCATAACTGATCAGGGCCACTGCTGTATAGGAAATGCGCCGTACTGCCTTTGGTCCGTAATACTCATTTACAATATCCGTGAGCACAAATTCAAGCGGCCACAGTAATACGCCGCAGGTAAGATTGAAAGACAATCCTTTTTCGCCAAACAGGCTGAAATTTACCGGGCTAATGCCGAAAAACTTTTCCAGTGAAAATATCTTGCCCCCGATACATTCCGCTATCAATGCATTGGCAACAAAAAATGCCGTAAAAAAAATGAAGAGCTTTGTCGGCTTGTCTTTTAAAATTCCGTGTACCATTCAATACAGTTTAAAGTAATGACCCTGTACCAACAGGAATATGACATTGATCCAGATCAACCATTTTACAACCGGTAAAGGTCTTTTAAAAATAAACATTAGCAGGCAACTCACACAAAACAGCAAATTGAAAATGATGGCGCCATACCCAAGGATGGCCAGCGTGCTCACCAGCGGTTGAAAGGTAAGCCCTTCACCAGTGTGGCCCTTTTGTTTATTGGTAAGTTCTATCCACCTGAACAGCACCACCGCTACAAAACAAAGGTTGCACAGGAAAACAATTTTTGAAAAGAAACGCATGTTGAAATTTATTTCAGAAAAACGAGATTATACATATCGCCTTGTTGAGTGATACCTATCGTTAATAGCCGGCTTAACCATTTTTACCGGTTAACATCGGAACAAAAGAAAAGTTTTCAAAAGCTTCTTCGCTGGTGCTTCCATCTGCATTTTTTGTGATACGCAGCATGCGTTGCTGTGCCCCTTCATCTACCGGGATGATCATTACACCGCCTGGTTTTAGCTGGCTTACCAGTTTAGGAGGTATCAACGGTGCAGCTGCTGTGATGATCACTTTATCAAAGGGAGCATAGGTAGGCAACCCTTCGAAACCATCGCCATAAAAGAACTTAAGCTGCGGATATTTGTTTTTGAACACGTATTGTTTTGTTTTTTCAAACAATACCTTTTGCCGCTCAATGGTGAAAACCTTGGCTCCCATTTCAGCCAGCACCGTGGCCTGGTACATACTGCCGGTGCCGATTTCAAGTATCTTGTCAAAAGGCTTTACCTGCAGCAACTGTGTTTGATATGCCACTGTATAAGGTTGGGAAATGGTCTGTCCCTCTGCAATGGGAAAGGCCCTGTCTTCATAAGCGATCTCATCAAAGGCACTGTCTAAAAAAAAATGGCGTGGGATATTATTGATAGCAGCCAGCACTGCTTCATCGGTGATACTTTTGTCTCTCAGTGTATCGATTAGCTTTTTCCTAAGTCCCTTGTGCCGGTAAGTATCGTCGTATTTTCTCATAGCAGTTTTTAACCGACACGAAATACAATAATTTTCAGCAATAAAACAAAAGAAAAAAACAGGCATTAAAAAAGCCGGATCACTCCGGCTCTCATTTTTTTAAAGAGGTTGTTACCTTGGCATGTGTTCGTCGAAATAACTGTTCACGGCTTTGTTCCAGTTGTCGAGACTTTCCTTACCCCACTCAAATATATTCTTGTTGGCGCTGTTGTATTTGTCGCTTGCCGTATTGATATCCTGTACCGCCTTGTTGTAGGCGTCAACATCTGCCTGGCTGTGATCTGATTTTTTTTCGTAGTCTTTTTTAATAGATTCAAATCTTTCTTTTACCAATAAAAATTCGGTTACCGGCTTTAGATAATCATTTGCTTCCCTGATGTAAAACTGCAGCATTTGTTTACAAGCTCCCTTCAACGAGTTGTCTCCCTCAAATGCTTTGATGGTTTCCAGTTTCACCAATGCTTCCTGTGCATACTTCAACAGGGCATTTTTATCCTGTTCAATGCCGCCCACATTTCCTTTGGAAATGGCCGTACCCAGGTTTTTATCCTGCAGGTAAGGTTTAAAAAAAGTAAGGTAAACCTGGTGATAATGCTCATTTACTTTTCCCACCAATTCCATTTTTTCGCCCATCTCATCTTTTGAACTGATGAGATTGATATTGTTTTTCGCAGCGAATTCTTTCTGTGCTTTCTTCATGCGGTCATTCGCTTCATCCAGTTTTTTGTCGATGGCTTCCTGTAACATCAGGTAGGCTTCCATTTCATCATAGCTCTGTTCCTGCAATATCTTCCATGTTTACGATCTTGGCGTAATCGTCGTTAAGTACATTGTAATAAAATTTGAGAAAGTTGGCCGACGTATCCCTGTAACCGGCATCGCCTTTAAATTTGGGCATGCCACTGATATTCATCCTGCTTTCCTGCACTTCGTCGAGCATTTTTTCTCTAAGCTTCTCTACCTTCCTGGCCCTTTTTCCGTGCGACACCGCACTGTTATAACTGAGAAATTTCTTTGTGATATTATCCTGTTGTACACTGATGTACTGCATGTATTCAACAGCGTTCTCAAGATTCTGCGCCATTACATTGCAGGCAAAAAAAGTACAGGTGATGACAACTGTAGTAACAAATAATTTTTTCATCATTGGTTGTTTTGGTTTAGTGATTATTATTCAGCCAGTCGAGCATAATGCTGCAGGCTTCATTGATGTAAGCATCTGCAGCAATGTGTTCGATATAGGTTTCATTTAATGCCCGACCTGAAGCAGTGGCAAATTTTATCTTTTCCTTGTCAAAATTATTATTGCTCACTTCCAGGTCTTTTCTCCTGCCATGTTCAACGGCTTCCATGGTCTTATACATGGCTTCATTTTTCAAATAAGCTGGCAGGTAGGCTTGCCACTGGAGCGGCACTTCCCTCCCCTGGTTCATTGCTTTTACCCAGGCAGCGGCTTTTTTTACATTATTGAAAGCAGGATCGTCAGCCACACGCCCGGCACTTTTTTCTTTGAGCATATCAAAAGGTATCCCGGTCAGGGGCTGGTAGATTCCTTTTTTGGCATTATCGGGTAACAGGGCGGAAGCGTTCTTGTTTTCCCGTATACCCAGCCCTTCATAAACATCAGGCAGGGCGATATCAGGGATCACCCCCTTCCATTGCGTGGTGGTTCCATCAATCCGGTAAAATTTCCTTCCGGTAACTTTTACAAAATCAAGATAGCCCTCATAATTTTTTGGAGAATCTTCTGTATAAGCGGTGTCCATCGGCAATACCTCTTGTGCAGTGCCTTTTCCATAGGTGGTGCCGCCGACAATAAGTGCCCGGTGATAGTCCTGCAGCATGGCCGCCGTCATTTCTGATGCCGAGGCGCTGGCCCCGTTGATCAATACCAGCAAGGGACCATCATAAGCAGTTCCCCGATTGGGATCTTTTAAAAAAGACACCTTCCCCTTCCGGTCCTTTACGGAACCAACGGGGCCATAGTCAATAAAAATCCCGGCGAGCTGCATGGCTTCCCACATGCTTCCGCCCCCGTTGAAACGCAGGTCGAGTATCAAACCTTTGATGGTATCCCTGGTTAGTTTCACGATCTCTTTTGATACATCGTTGGCGCATCCATCAAATTTTACATCGTCTGCTGTTTTTATGTCTTCTGACTCCCTGCTGTAAAAACCCGGTAACTGTATGTAGCCAATTTTTTGTTTGCCCTGTATCACATAGCTTTTTACAATGCCCTCATCATCGGTTACTTTTTCTTTTGTGAGTGTTGTTTTTTTAACAACACCTGCGGCTGTTTTTACCGTGAGTTCTACTTTTTCGTCACTGTTGCCCCTGAGTAATTGTGCTACTTCCTCCTCGTCCATCTCGGAAAGTTGCTTGTCGGGACCATTGCCTTTTTTGATCGAGACTACGATATCACCTTTATGCAATTCGCCTGTTCGCCAGGCATTTCCACCCGGTTCTATGTCTTCCACTTCGTAGTTACCATCTTCGTCCTGGTCAAGGTTCATGCCCGTGCTGTACTCGAACCCACTCAGTTCCGTTTCAAAATCTTTTTTCTCCGCAAGGTTCATATATTCGGTATGAGGATCGTAACACCAGGAGATCGCCTGCAGGTATTTATCAGCCATGTCGTTTTCAAATCCGGGATTGTTTACCGGCAACTCTTTCATGCTGATGGCATGATGCTTCTTTAAACGCTCCCTTAGTTTTATTTCTTTGGCAGCGAAACCTGCCGGAACTTTTAAAGAACTGCCGGCCGACTTTTCGGCACTGTCGAGTTCTGTTGCAATGCCGTTCAATATACGCCAACGGGCTAGTTTTGAAAGCCTTTGCTGCAGGTCGTTTACAGATGAGGCGTAATCGGTAAAGGGATATTGAAGTATATCTGCTTTGGAAAAATCAAGTGGTTTTGAGAAGATGATCTTCTGAATGCTGTCTGCCTGGTGAACAGCTTTTTTATACAGGCGGATGCTTTCATCAAAAAAACTCCAGCCCTTACCATTTAACTCGTCATCCAGTTTTAATTTAAACGATTCCAGTACAGCCATGTCGGCCCGGGTGAAATACATTTTATCATCATCCAGTATCCTCATCCAACGGTTATACAGCAGCACAGATGCACTGTCGTTCCAGGTTAAGGGGGCGTAATGATTTTTATCCAGGAAAACACGAAGTAGTTTCGTCTTTTGATTAAAGGCGGATGAGTTATAAGTTTGTGCTGTGCAGGTAATGCAAAGCAACAGGCAGCAGGCTAAATAAAATTTCCTCATAAGCTGGCAGGGTTAAAGAAAGGGGCGATCAAAAACTTTACGGACGTAATATTAAGTCTGCAAAAAACAATGACCGATAAAAAACAAATCCGTTACAAAGCTGCGATAAGCCAGCAACGGATTTGTTTTTGTGAACAGTTGACTAAATTATTTCAATTTCATATCTGTAATGATCCTTGCGATCTTTGCATTGAGTTCTTTTTCGGCTGATTCAAAAGCGGCAGCATCTTTTATAGCTGCATTAACGCTGAAGTAGAACTTAATTTTCGGTTCAGTGCCGCTTGGCCTTGCCGAAATACTGGTTCCATCACCGAGTATGAATTGTAATACATTGCTCTTTGGAAGATCGATCGCCCAGCTTTCACCCGTTTCGAGGTTTTTGCCAACCTGCAACTGGTAATCGAGCAACTGCTGTACGGGCACTCCATCAATCGTTTTTGGCGGATCAGCACGATAACCCGACATCATGTCTGCGATCTCTTTGGCTCCGTTCATTCCTTTTTTAGTGATGCTTACCAGGTCTTCTTTATACAATCCGTACTGCACATACAGGTCGATCAGTTTATCGTACAAGCTGCGGCCCTTGCTTTTTTCATACGCCGCCATTTCGCACAACAGGGCTACCGCACTTACTGCATCCTTATCCCTGATCTGGTCGCCGATCATCAGGCCAAAACTTTCTTCACCCCCGATAATATATTTTTCCTGGCCTTCTTTTGCTTTGATCAATGAAGATATCCATTTAAAACCGGTAAGTACATTGTAACACGCTACGCCGTTTTGCTTTGCAATATTGTCGATCATGTAAGAGGTTACGATCGTTTTTACCACCATATCGTTGGGCTGTGCAATGCCCTTTGTTTTACGGGCTTCGATCATGTAGTTGAAAGCCAGCACGGCTGTTTGATTGCCATTCATGAGCACCCATTCGCCGCGGCTGTTCTTAATGCCAATACCAACACGGTCAGCATCCGGATCTGTTCCCAGTAAAATATCTGCATCCATTGCCTTTGCCTGGATAAGCCCGATATTCATCGCATCTTTTTCTTCAGGGTTTGGATAGATCACCGTAGGGAAATTTCCATCAGGTGTACTCTGCTCCTCTACTACGTGTACATTGTCAAATCCAAATTCTGCCAGCACTTTTGGCACGAGTGTGATACCTGTTCCGTGGATGGGCGTATAAACGATCTTTAGATCATGCTGCTGCTTACAAACTTCAGGATATACGCTCAGGCCTTTTACCATACTGATATAAGCATCATCCAGTTCTTTTCCTATCAACGTGATATTGGCTTCTCCTCCACTCCATTTCACATCATCTACCGATGCTATTTTTTCCACTTCCCTGATGGTATTTACATCATGCGGACCAACCATTTGTGCGCCATCATCCCAATAAGCTTTGTAGCCATTGTATTCTTTGGGATTGTGAGATGCGGTGCAAACCACGCCGCCCTGGCATCCAAGGTGACGGATGGCAAAACTCAGTTCAGGTGTTGGGCGCAAAGCCTCGAACAGGTAAACTTTTATTCCATTGGCAGCAAAAACATTGGCCACCGTTTCTGCAAAAAACCGGCTGTTATTGCGGCTGTCATGTCCTACCACAACTTTTACTTCTCCAAAACTCTGTTTCAAATAATTGGCATAACCCTGCGTGGCCATGCCTACTGTGTACTTATTCATTCGGTTGGTACCAACTCCCATGATGCCACGGAGGCCGCCGGTACCAAATTCGAGGTTCTTATAAAAAGCATCCGCAAGTTCATCCGGGTTTTCTGCCTGTAATTTCTTTATCGTATCCTTTACTGATTGCTCATAATTTCCGGCAAGCCAGGAATCAATCTTTTGTTGAATTGCAGCGTCCATATCGTTAATAATTTAGGGATTGAAGGTATTATATTTTGTTTTTAAATAGAACGCAGCAATGAAAGAAATTTATAAAGCTGCAGTTGAAACAAAACCGAACCTGCTGAACAATCAATCAATAAAAAACCCACCGCTGAGGTGGGTTCAAATTTTTTAAAGGCAATTTATTTTTTTACCGGCTTGTAATAGGTCAATGCTTCTGCCATGTATGATTTTAATTTTGCGATCCTGTTTTCATCAGAAGGATGCGTAGCCAGGAATTCGGGTTGCTTTGCTCCCCCGGCCTGTGCCATTCTTTGCCAGAATGTAACGGCTTCATTGGGATTATAGCCTGCCATTGCTGCAAAGATAAGCCCGTAGTGATCTGCCTCGTATTCCTGGCTTCTTGAATTGGGTAACAATACACCAACCTGCACACCCGGAGCATAAACGCTGTTAAAGACGCCGTTCACTTTAGGATTGCCGCTGGTAAGTGCATCGCCCAAACTGCCAAGGCCCTGGGCAAGCAGTTCATTGTTCATTCTTGCGCCACCATGTCCTGCAACAGCGTGGGTAATTTCGTGACCCAATACAATTGCGAGCGCCGCTTCGTTCTGCGTAACAGGTAACAGCCCGGTATACACTACAACCTTGCCTCCGGGCATACACCATGCATTTACATCTTTGCTGTCAACCAAATTGAATTCCCAGGCGTAGCCTTTGGTAACATCCGATTTACCCTGCGAAGCATAATAGCTGCTGATAGCATTGGCAATACGGGTCCCTACTCTTTTTACCATTTCAGCATCCTTATTGGAAGAACTGCTCACCACTTTATTCTGCGATAAAAAAGTTTTGTACTCCGTTGAAGCCATCTGCTGCAACTGATCTTCGGAAACGATTCCCACATGTGTCTTGCCGGTTAGTGCATTCCTTGTGCAGCCGGTAGTAAATAAGGTGATACTGATAGCTAAGGTTAAGATTCTTTTCATGTTCAAAATTTTATAAAGGGTATAAACAATTGACGTACCAATTATATTAAAAAAGCCTGTTAATTAAACAGGCTTTGCAAATCAACAGACTTAAATTATTTGTTTCGGGTTGCTTTGCGCCTGTCCCTGTGTTTAAAGATGGGCACCCGGCTTTCATTGCCCCGAAGTAATTTTATGATATTTTTCTGGTGCGTAAGGATCACCATACATGCAACCAGTACTGCAAAAATGCGGTACACTGTTACGTCATCATTCCATATCCACAACACACAAATCGGTAGTGCCAGCCCGGCGAGAATCGAACTCAGCGATACATATCTTGTTAAAAAAAGTACGAGTAAGAAAACGCCGACACAGCTTGCTGCAATAACGGGCTGCACGGCCAGTATCATTCCAAATAAAGTGGCCACACCTTTACCGCCTTTAAAATCAGCAAAGATGGGGAAAATATGACCCATTACAGATGCTAAGCCAAGGGCCACCATCAGGTTGGTTTTATCCCAATCATTATGCAAATAGGCGGGTAAAAAATTAAAGAGTGCCACGGCGGTCATGCCTTTGAGGATGTCCATCACCATAACGATAGTGCCGTATTTAGAACCCAATACCCTGAAGGTATTGGTAGCACCCATGTTTCCGCTGCCGTATTCACGGATGTCAATGTTAAAAAATTTCCTGCTGATTATTAATGCAGTGGGTACGGAACCAATAAGGTAAGCCACAAAAATTAATATCAGTTCCTTCATAGTTTATTAGCGAGTTGAGGCTGCAAATATAGAGGATTTACACCTTTGGTTAACAATTTTTTAATCCAAGAAACTGGTCGTAAATACTATGCCCCTTTTATACTTTTTTTGCCTTAATTGCTATCCAGTCTCCCTTTTGAGCAGTAGCAACGTGTTGAAAACCAGCATTGTCAAGCGCCTGTCGCATAGCTGGCTCATCAGACGTTAAAAAACCGCTAAACAGCGCTTCGGTGCCCGGGTGGGCAATATTGCTGATGGCCGGCAAACTGGATGTGATCACATTGAGGTTGATATTGGCCAGTATGATGTCGTACTGTTTCCCCATGGGGACGGTTTCCATCAACTCTACCTGGATGTGGGTGCAATTGTTCTGCTGGATGTTCTCGGTTGCATTGTTGATGCTCCACTCGTCGTTGTCGATGGCAAAAACAGCGGCAGCCCCCAGTTTTTCAGCCAGGATGGCGAGGATGCCGGTGCCGGTGCCAAAATCGAACACGGTTCGATCATTAAAATCGATCGATTCCATATACTTCATCACCAGGTAGGTGGTGGCATGGTGACCGGTGCCAAAACTCATTTTAGGAGTGATCACAATTTCATGCTTCACATTGGATATAGGAGGGTGAAAATGAGCCCTGATCGCCACAAACTGATCCACCAGCACGGGTTCAAATTCTGTTTCCCATTTTTTATTCCAGTTGATGTTTTCGATATCCGACTTGGTATAGGATACAATAGAGAATTTCTCCAGCACTTTTTCAAATGCCTCCTGGTTAAAAGTCAGTTCCGGGATAAAGGCCACCAGCAGGTCTTCTTCTTCAACAAAACCATCAAAGCCCTGTTCTGCCAGCATAGCGATCAGTTTATCCGACTCTTCCTGGTTGGGCAGTTCAAAATCGAACTGGTAAAAATTGTTGTGCATAGTAGTAAGATTAGTTTTCGGTGAGATTTATTTCGAGTTTAACCGGTTGCCCGGTGAATTCAACATTGATCAATTCATAGTGCTTTTGCAGTCCTCCTTTGCTGGTGTTTATATCCATTTTAATGATATCCCGGACAGGAATGCTGATGCTGTTATTTTTACCCGGACCAGGATAAGCGATCTGTTTGCTGCTTCCGATCTTCAAATTTCTTTTGAACCCATTTTTATACAGCGCTTTGTTATTGGTGCTGATCCCGATGATCATTTTATTGTGCGATGTAATTCCTTTAAAACTGATGATCTCTGAAACCGCATTCCTGCTTTCACCATCATCGTAATACAACATACCCGAAGATAATTTTGCAGACGGATAGTAAATGATGTGAATGTCATCATCCTTCAGGTCTTTTGAAGTACTGATGGATTTACTGAAATTATACTGCATGGGAACAAAACTTCCTTCTTTTACAAAGGCTGGAATATGGCTGATACCAACGGGTTGTGTTATCCACTGCCCCCCTGCAAAACCGGTTGTATCAAAAAAACTGTACCAGTTGCCTTGCGGCAGGTAAAGCTTTCTTTCGGTTGCTCCTTTTTGCAAAACAGGTGCAACCAGTATATTCTCTCCCCATAAAAACTCATCTCCAACATTTGCAGCAACAGTATCTTTTGGATAATAATAATACAACGGTGCTACCAGCGGCTCTCCTTTTGCGGCCTGTTTGTAAGCCAATGTGTAGTTGTAAGGAAGCAACTGGTATCTTAACTGAACAGAATTTTTTGCATACTCCCTGTAAGCGGTATCGATCAGGGCTGGTTCGCTTGGAAAGCTGAAGGCATTGGGATCAACATCAAACAATGCAGTACCATGCGGACGAAAGATCGGCGTAAATGCCGCAAACTGCAGCCAGCGAACATACAATTCATTGTCGCCTTCACCACCGGCAAAGCCACCGGCATCGGCATGAATGTACGGGATGCCGCTCATGCTCATACCCAGCATCACCGGCAATTGCGCCTGCAGACCACTCCAGCTGCGGCTGATATCGCCGCTCCAGGGGAAAATGCTGTAGCGCTGGCTGCCTGCAAAACCTGAACGATTCAAATGAAACAGTCGCTGGTCAGGATATTCTTTTGAATAGTGTTCACTCAGCATTTTGTTCCAGTAATGGCCATAGGCATTGTGCACCTCATCGGCGCCCATGAGCCGTTTAATACCAATATCCTGCAGGTTGTGCATGAGACCGGCCGGGTGTTTTTCAGGCTCGCCAAGATCGGTCCACCAGGCATGCACGCCGTTGGCAATTTGCTTTTTGTAATGATTGTTCCATATCCAGTTGCCGGCATCTTTCCTGAAAATGTCTAACAGTCCCCCATAGCCGAAATAAAAGTCTTTCAGTTCGAAGGTGCCGCCGGCGCTATCTACTGCCAGGAATGGCCGGGCTGCATCATAATTCTTTGTTTGTTTTAAGATGAAGGGTTCTGCGATCAGCACAGTATGGACATTGTCTTTTTTAAGATCACCGATCATTTTTTGGGGATCAGGCCATTTTGTTTTGTTCACCCAGTCAAAATTTCCCAGTGTATTTTTGATGCTGTCTCCAAACCAGAAAAGATCAAAAATAACCGCATCAAAAGGAATGGCTTGCTGTTTCATCTTCCCGGCGATGTCCTTTACCTGCGCTTCACTGGTATAGCCAAAGCGGCTCATGAAATTACCCAGTGCCCAGCGTGGTGGCAGGGGCTGTGTACCGGTGAGCTTGAAGTAGGAAGAAAGTATTTCCCGGTAATTTTTTCCGAAGATGATGTACACATTCAATTCGCCGCTTACAAAACCGGCTTCAAAAACACCAGGACTTGTTTTTCCTATATCAGCATACCCCTTTGACGCATTGTCAAAAAACAGGGCATATCCATCAGAGGAAGTAAAAAAAGGCACCGAAAAATTGAGGGCATCTGCACCATAGCTGTACCCGTACCAGGGATTGTTGTATAACGGGAACCTGTATCCTCTCCTGTTTAGCGGCAAAGCCCTCTCGCCCCCGCCAAATATCTTTTCATTCTCATTGAGCGCAATACTAAAACCGCTGTAGCCGTCCTTATCCAGGAAGGGACTGATGCTCACCGTTTTTTCTTTGCCGGCAACAATGGCATTGTTTACCCATTTAACAGGAATTGAATTCTTAAGAACGGGCTTTTGTATTACGGCACCCGTAATGTTTTCGTGGTGACGATACTGTTGGGGTTGATAAACCAGTTTTACTACGTTGGCTGAATAAGGAATAACCGTCCAACTATTTTTTTGTGTTTTAAGAATATTGCTTTGTGCGGTTGAGTGCATTGCAGCAAAAAGAAAGGCCACCAAGATCAGGCTGTATCGCATCGGTATTTGTTTTAAGACGGGCTTTCGATTCCCGGGTTGCCGGTTCAATTTATCGTCACAAAATTAGTTGATAATGGATTGTTATAACAATTAAAAAAGAGACCCATAAGAGTCTCTTTTAAATGTTGCCCGCTATAAAAATCACTTGTTTACTGCCAGCATACCGGTATACTGGTGCGTTACTTTTTTAATGATATATCCGCTGATCCAACCGACATAACCATACCTGGGATAGATGAATTTTTTATTGGGATTTAGTGAATTCACTTTTTTGATCAATTCATCCAGCCAGATGGCTCCGGCCGTTAAGGCACGCTGGTCGTAGGTTTTAAACACCCTGTTGATATTATTACGGGCTGCTGCTGCCGTTTCAGGATCGGCGATCGTGTACAATGCAGCCGGCCTGGTGAGATCCTCGTAGTTGGTGAGCAGTTTTTGCCTGAATTCTGCAATGTCCTTACCACTTAGTTCCACATAGTTTTTATTTGCCTGGGCCGGGTACAGGTAAGAAGTAAGCGCCCATACAATACCGCCCGATAAATAAATGGCGTCTTTGGTCTTGAATTCATTTTTATCGCTTAGTTCAGTCTCAACGGTGGCGGCGATACTATCACGCCATAAACGCTCGGCAGTAAAAGCAAACTGGTTGATGTCTCCTTTTTCCCTTGAATCTACGAGGCGCTGAAAAGATTTCGTGCCCAGCGGAAAAGTGATGGGAACAACCTTGTGTGCGCCATCAAAATATCCACCCTTGGTATTGCCGCTTCCGATATCCAGTTGGTTGGCTGTGTACCTGTCTTTTTGCGGTACGATTCCAAGAATACTAAGTTCTGCTTCCTGGTTGGGTGTAATAGAAGTGATGTTCACAGAAAAGTCCATTTCCTTCGGCCGCACCATGTAGGCGAAATAATCTACTTTGTTGTATTTGTCCAGCTCCTGTCTCAACCCGCTGCTGATAACAATGTGAATATTGCTGTTGGGAATTTTATAGCGATCTTTGATCACTTTCCAAAGCAGGGTAAGTGCGTCGAGTGTTTCTTTTTCACTCTGGTAGGAAAGTTCCGCCGCATCTGTATTGATGGCGGTATCTCCCTTCAGGGTATAATCGTATTGCCTGTCTTTACTCAGCTTCACTTCTATCACCGTCATTTTAACCCCTTTGGCACCAATCTCAATACCAGCATAGGTTTCACCGATGCCCTGTGCACTTTTGAGTAAACTTTCTACCACGTTGGCCAGTACACTCAAGTTGATGGAACGATAGAGCTTTAAGGATTTCTGATACGCCTCTACCGCTTTGGGCGCCTGGTCTAATTTGCTGTACAAAGTGCCGAGGCCCTGGTAAGCATAGGCCTGCGTGTAAACATCACGGGTAGCGATAGCCCTGTCAAGGCCCTTTTTGAAATATTCTTCAGCGGCATCGAGTTGCTGCACTTCCATCAGGGTGTTGGCTGTTTGCAACATTTTAAAGGCAGAATTATTTTTGATCTTTTGTGCATGAACAGTGGCCAGTGAAAATACCAGCAGCAATGAAAAGGTAAGCTTACTAAACATTGGTACAGTTTTAATAATGAGTAACTAATAAAAATTTGTTGCGACTTCAGACTGTTTTCTGACCAGGAGGGGGTAGTGAACGAGCATCATAGTTCCGGTAAGCAAACTTATGATAAAAAAGTAATTTTCGTAAAAAAAAGTTCATTCCGGGGAATATTTTATACTGATAGATCGATCGTCCTCCTATTGACTATTAAAATATTTCTTCCGTTGTACAAAGACCAAAAAATATATATTAAAAAAAACTCCGGTAAAAAATACCGGAGTGTAGCTATAAAAACAAAGTTTTAATTATGGTTTTGGCTGTGCATCCGGCTTAGGCATCAACACCTTACGGCTTAATTTGAACTTGCCGGTGCGTTGGTCAACATCCAGCAATTTCACTTTCACTTTATCACCTTCTTTAAAAATGCCATCCATTGTTTCCAGGCGCTTCCAGCTTATTTCGCTGATGTGCAGCAGGCCTTCTTTTTTAGGAAGGAATTCTACAAAAGCACCGAATTCCTTAATGCTTTTAACGGTGCCTTCGTAAGTATCACCAATAACCGGTACGGCTACCAATCCCTTGATCCAGTTAACGGCTTTATCCAATCCTTCTTTGTTGGCAGAGAACACGCTTACTTCACCTACATTATTTACTTCTTCGATATTAATGGTAGCACCGGTTTCACGCTGCATTTCCTGTATCACTTTACCACCTGGCCCGATCACCGCACCAATGTATTCTTTATCGATGGTGAGTTTAACCATACGTGGAGCATGCGGCTTCACATCTTCACGGTGCTCAGGCACGCAGGCGTACATGGCATCCAAAATGTGTAAACGACCTTTACGGGCCTGTTCCAGTGCCTGGCGCATGATGTCCATACTTAAACCATCCACTTTAATATCCATCTGTACACCGCAGATACCATCACGGGTACCGGTTACTTTAAAGTCCATATCGCCCAGGTGATCTTCATCACCCAGGATATCTGTCAATACAGCAAACTTGCCCTCTTTGGTAATAAGGCCCATTGCTACACCACTAACGTGTTTTTTAATGGGCACACCTGCATCCATCAGGGCCAGCGAACCGGCACAAACTGTTGCCATAGAAGATGAACCGTTTGATTCAAGGATATCGCTTACTACCCTTACGGTATAAGGATAATCTTTACCGGGCATCATTTGTTTCAATGAACGCATGGCAAGGTTACCATGCCCAACTTCCCTGCGGCCTACGCCTCTCATCATCTTTACTTCACCGGTTGAGAACGGCGGGAAATTATAATGCAATATGAATTTGGTATAGTCAGATTTGAAAGCGCTTTCTACCAGCAGCTCATCTAAAGGAGTTCCGAAGGTAACCGTTGTAAGTGACTGGGTTTCACCACGTGTGAACAAAGCTGACCCGTGCGGAGTTGGAAGGATACTGGTTTCCATATCCAGTTGACGGATATCTTCCGTTCCCCTGCCATCCAAACGCCTGCGGTCGTTCAGGATCATATCCCTTACCACGTTGTATTGAAGTTCGCCAAAATAATGACCGATGAGGGCTTTATCTTCTGCCGGTAATTCTTCTCCTAAAAATTCTTTTACTTCTTTTTTCAGTGCATCAAAAGCATCGCTTCTTTCATGTTTGGCCGAAGCTGCTGAAGAGATGGCATACATTTTATCTTTTGCAAATGCAATGATCTTTTCGTTCAGTTCCTCGTTGCGGTAAGGTTTGGTATATTCTCTTTTTGCAGTGATACCAACTTTATCCCTCAATTCAGCCTGCGCTTTGATCTGGAGGCGGATGGCATCATGAGCCAGTTCCAATGCTTTTACCAGGTCTTCTTCCTGGCATTCTTTTGCTTCACCTTCCACCATCATGATGTTCTTTTCTGTAGCAGCGATGATGAATTCAAGATCGCACTCTGCCAGTTCGGTACGGCTCGGGTTGATGATGAAAGCACCATTCTTTTTTGCGATGCGTACTTCAGAAATGATCTCCTGGATGGGAATATCAGACACGGCCAGTGCGGCTGAGGCTGCGAGGCAAGCCAATGCATCCGGTAATACTTCTGCATCGCTTGATACCAGGCTAATCAACACCTGTACATCGCACAGGTAATCTTCAGGGAACAAAGGACGCAGCGCCCTGTCGATCAAACGGCTGGTCAATATTTCATAATCATTCAGTCTTGCTTCTCTTTTAAAGAAAGAACCCGGTACACGACCGGCAGAAGAGAATTTTTCCTGGTAATCAACGGACAATGGGAAAAAGTTCTGTCCTTCTTTTGGTTCTTTATTGGCTACTACTGTTGCCAGTAATACGCAATCGCCCTGGCGCACTATCACGGAACCATCAGCCTGGCGGGCCATTTTAACTGTTTCGATTGTAACCATACGGCCACCGCCTATATCAAATGTTACTGATTTAGCTGTTAAACTCATTTTTATTGTATTAGATTTTTTATAATCAGGCTTTCTGCTTCATAGCTGCCTTGGGGTAATTAAGAAAGGAATTGAATGGGGTTACAGCTCCTGTCCTTACGGCAATGCAATCTTGTTGTGCGAAAAACCCGTTGGGTTAAGGTTTAGTAAAATAAAATAATTCCCAACCAGTAAAATGTAGTTGGGAATTATTTCATTTAAACATTGATTTAAATTTATTTACGAAGACCTAATTTTTCAATTAAAGCCCTGTAGCCTGTGAGGTTGTGCTTGCTGAGGTATGTGAGCAGGCGCTTGCGCTGTCCTACCATCATCATCAACCCTCTTTGTGAAGAGAAGTCTTTTTTATTTGTTTTCAGGTGATCTGAAATGTGATTGATACGCTCAGTCAGCAATGCGACCTGGCCTTCAATTGACCCTGTGTTAGTGGCTTTACCACCAAAGTCTGTAAAAATCTTCGCTCTTTTTTCGATTGTTAATTGCGGCATTTCTTTGTTTTTAACGTCTTTGTTAATTGCTTTTTTTATTTCGGTTGCGAAAGTAGGCAAAAAATCCGAATTTAATTACGGTGTCTGCCAATAATAGGCAAAAAACTCTGCCAACCCATCTATTTTTTTCTTCGGGGCCGCAAAAATCGCTTAAAAAAAGCACAACAAAAATTAGAATACCGGCAGTTGATAGCTTTAAATCTGCCATATTTGCCAAAAATAGTGCTGGCATCACCCATGACCATTTACCTCACAGTAACCAACGACCTGAGTTTTGACCAGCGGATGGCGAGAATATGTACCTCCCTCAGTAAGGCCGGGTACAAGGCGGTGCTGGTAGGGCGAACCATGGAGAACTCTGTAGCATTAAAAGAAACCGGCTATGGGCAGCACCGGCTCCGCTGCTGGTTCAATAAAGGCAAATTGTTTTATGCCGAATACAACCTGCGGCTTTTCTTTTTCCTGCTTTTTAAAAAAATGGACTGCATTTGCGCCATTGACCTGGACACCATCCTCCCCTGCCTCTTTATATCACGGATAAAAAATGCCAAACGGGTGTACGATGCCCATGAGTTGTTTTGTGAAATGAAAGAGATCGTTACGAGGCCGGCTATCCATGGTTTCTGGAAGAAGATCGAACGATATGCCCTGCCCCGGTTCCCTAATGGTTATACGGTTAACCAGCCCATTGCTGATGAATTTTTTAAGATGTATGGCGTTCGGTATAACGTGGTAAGAAATGTGCCGGTACTGGATAAGATCCCAACCATTGTAAAAAAAGAAAAATACATTTTATACCAGGGTGCTGTAAATGAAGGCCGCTGCTTTGAAACCCTGATACCTGCGATGAAAGCGGTTGACTGCAGGCTGCTGGTTTGTGGTGACGGCAATTTTATGCAGCAGGCCATTGCATTGGCTGAGGCCAACAAGGTAGAAGACCGGATCATTTTCAAAGGGAATATCGCCCCGGAAATACTGCGAATCATTTCTGCCGAGGCTTATATCGGCATCAACCTGGTGGAGAACAATGGCAAAAGCAATTACCTGAGCCTGGCCAACAAATTCTTTGACTATATGCATGCAGGCATTCCGCAACTTTGTGCAGGATACCCTGCTTACAAAGAGATCAATGATACTATGCAGATAGCAGTGCTGTTGGAGGACATGAGTTCAAAAAACATTGCAGCCCAACTGAACAATTTGCTTACGAATGAGGTTGTATACCAGTCGCTGCAGGCCAATTGTATAAAAGCCAGGGAAATATACAACTGGCAGGCTGAAGAAAAAATATTACTGGCCTTTTATCAGCAACTACTTGGATAAACACTTACACATAGTTACACTGGACGTGCCTTTCCCGGCCGATTATGGCGGTGCCATTGAACAGTTCTACAAAATTAAATGGCTGCATCAACTGGGTGTAAAAATCCATTTACATTGTTTTACAAAAGCAAGGCTGCCATCGCCCGAACTGGAGCGATATTGTGTATCGGTCAATTATTATCCAAGAAAAACCGGCCTCAAAGGATTTTCGCTGAGCCTCCCCTATATCGTGGCGTCCAGGAACAGCGCCGAATTGTTAAAAAATCTTCAGCAGGATGAGCATCCTGTTTTACTCGAAGGCGTTCATAGCACCTACTTTTTACAGAACAAACAACTGGGCAACCGGAAAGTGTTTGTGCGACTGCACAATGTAGAGCATCATTATTACCGTCAACTGGCATCACACGAAAATAACCTCTTCAATAAACTGTATTATAATTGGGAAAGTTTTTTATTGAAGAAATATGAAACTACCCTGGCAAAGAACAATACCCTACTGGCGCTGAGTAAAAGCGACAAGGCGGTGTTTGAAAAAAAATTGAAAGCAGACCATGTAATTTTTCTGCCGGCTTTTGTTGGATGGGAAGAAGTAAGTTCACCTGTTGGTAAAGGCTGTTATTGTTTGTACCATGGTAACCTTTCTATCAATGAAAACGAGGAAGCGGCGATCTGGTTATTGCAAAACGTTTTTGATAAACTACCTATTCCGCTCGTGATCGCCGGGAAATCTCCTTCGCAGCGGCTGGAACATATTGCTCACCAGCATGAACATATCTGCCTGGTGGCCAACCCCGGTGAAAAAGAGATGCAGGATATTATTGCCAAAGCGCAGGTAAATATTCTTCCTTCCTTTAATAACACAGGTGTAAAACTGAAATTGCTTAATTCATTGTACAGCGGCAGGCACTGTCTTGTAAACAAGGCTGGTGTTGCAGGTTCCGGTCTTGAATCGGTTTGTGTGCTGGCTGAAGATGCAGGAGCATTTAAAACTGCCATTACAGATCTGTACCAGCAGCGTTTTGATGAAGAGGCACTTGAAGAACGCAGAACATTACTTGCAGGCCTGAACAATAACAAGAAGAATGCGGAAAAGCTTGTACAGCTTATCTGGAATAGTTGATTTCGTCCAGGTTATTTTTTAATAAGGAAGTCAAGTTTTAAAAACTTGACTTCCTTATTAAATACCAGCAATGTCATCTAACTATCATAGACATTGAGGCCCAGGGAACCCTTTGATTATTTTTATTGCAGGCTTCTACTTCAATAATAACTGTATTACCCAGACCAAGGCGTTCAAATATCTTTTTTGCTTTGTCGTCTATCGAGTCACCTTTCACATTTATTGCCGTAACGTCATTTGCTCCAATATATACTGTTAGAGATCGAATAGATACCCAGGTAAAATTAGCACTGACTTTATCTATTTTCAACAACTGCTGCTTAGTGATTCGTAAAACAGAATCAGAGCATCCTATATTTTCAATACAAAGCGGAAAATCTTTCGGATTTACCAGACAATTGGAAGATTGAGAAAGCAATAAAAATAAAAAAAGTGGATAAAATATTTTCATTTTGAAATTGAAGAATGCCAAACGCTTGCCGCTAACCTTACATCGTCACACTTGCATTGTCCCACACTTTACCAGCTTCTGTTTTCAAGGTTCTTGCCGGGAATTTATTGATCACAATGTAATCGTGTGTGGCCATTACAATGGCGGTGCCGTAATCTCTTCCTATCTGGAAAAGCAGTTGCATGATCTCGTCGCTGGTTTCAGGATCGAGGTTGCCGGTAGGTTCATCGGCGAGTATCAATTTGGGAGAATTCAATAAAGCCCTTGCGATGTCTACCCTTTGCTGTTCGCCACCACTCAATTCAAAAGGCATTTTAAACCCTTTGGTTTTCAGGCCCACTTTATCGAGCACATCAGCAATTTTTTCATCCATCAGCTTTTCGTCTTTCCAGCCGGTGGCTTTCAAAACAAATTTCAGGTTATCATTTACATTGCGGTCGGTAAGCAATTGAAAATCCTGGAATACCACACCAAGGTTCCTCCGGAGGTAAGGAACTTTTTTCCAATCAAGTTCCCTGAGGTCATATCCTACCACCCAGCCCTCGCCTTCTGTAAGTTCGAGGTCGCCGTACATTGTTTTAAGCAGGCTGCTTTTACCGGTCCCGGTTTTGCCCACCAGGTAAACGAATTCGCCTTTGTCTACAGAGATATTTACATCGCTCAGTATCAGGTTACTGCCCTGGTAGATCTTTACATTCTTTAATTCTATTATGGCTTGAGACATGTTGGTCGGTTGGTTTAGTCCCCATTCCAGAGAGGTATTGAGGAAATAAAATTAGTTGTGGCAAATTTAATCGATTGAAAACGGGCAATGAAAATTTTTTTACAAGATGGATGTTAAATATGTGGATAACTAATTTTTTAGTTTTAAAACTAAGTTTTTAGTTTTGATGTCAAATCAGCAGAAAAAATGTCGAAGCAACTTACAAAAGCCGAGGAGCAGATCATGCAGGTGATCTGGAAACTGGACAAGGCCTTTTTACGTGAGATCATTGAAGCCCTGCCCAATCCGAAACCGCACAGCAATACTGTTGCCACCATTATCAAGATACTGGTAGAAAAAGAATTCATCGGCATCACCGTTTTTGGGCGTACGCATCAATACTATCCATTGGTAAGCAAGGAGGCTTACAGCAAGGCGACGATGAAGGGTTTTGTAAAAGGTTATTTTGAGGGCAGCTTCAGCAATGCCGTTTCCTTTATGGTAAAGGAAAATAACCTGAGCGTGGAAGAACTGGAATTGCTGCTGAAACAGTTAAAGAAAAAACCATAATCACCAATCCAATAAATCAAGCATATGCCTGTAATAGCCTGGTACATTATAAAGATCATTCTTTGCTCTGCCATCCTTTTCGCCTACTACTGGCTGGCGCTGCGCAATAAGATATTTCACCAATACAACCGCTTCTACCTTTTGTCTATCGTGTTACTTTCTGTTACACTACCTTTTGTACAGATCAGTATATTGTCACCAGGCGATGAAGAAGGCGGTACTATCCGCCTGTTAAAAGTAGTAAGCAGCGGCAACGAATACCTGGATGCGATCATTGTAACAGCCCGGAGCAACCGGTTCAGCACCGTTCAGTTATTCGAGTTGCTTTACCTGCTGGTAAGTTTGGTAATGCTTTTCCTTTTTATACAAAGCATTTTAAATATCCGGAAATTATATACCGCCAGCCAGAAAGTATTTATGCAGGGCATCTGGCTTGTTGATACCAATGCTGCAGGTACTCCTTTTTCTTTTTTGAAATATATTTTCTGGAACAACCAGGTCGATCTGAATAGTACCACCGGTAAGCAGATTTTTAAACATGAACTGGCGCATGTACAGCAAAAGCATACACACGACAAACTCTTTATAAATGCTGTCCTGATACTATTGTGGTGCAATCCTGTTTTCTGGCTCATCAAAAAAGAGCTGAATATGATACATGAGTTCATTGCTGATAAAGAAGCGGTTGAAAACAACGATGCTGCTTCCTTTGCCAGCATGATACTGCAGGCGGTATATCCGCAGCAACATTTTAAACTGA
>APMI01026409.1_pt1 | contig 40850 bp, 36 predicted proteins | sample 667938 | NCBI WGS metagenome assembly APMI01 (sample SAMN01084076, study PRJNA167559) | wastewater metagenome | biome: Wastewater | place: Denmark: Ejby Moelle, Odense | collected 2011-11-28
TTACTTATATACCAAAGTATGAAGAAAATCTTACTGTACCTTCTTTTACTAGCCCCCGGAACATTGTTTGCCGACGGCAATAACAACCTGGGACCTACATATTCAGCTTCAATGTGCGGCCTCGATTACGCAGTGCAAAGCGTGCGTCTCGGTTTGCGTTTTCTTCCTTCAGGACTGGCCCAGCCTGCGGCAATTAACATCACTGGCATTCCCCCTTGTGCAATTATTACAAAAGCATTTGTCTGGGTCGAGGGCTCTGGGAATGGTGCTCCGCAGACAGCAACAATAAATGGACCACTTGGTGCAAGTGTATTTCCAATGACTTTAATAGGATCAGGACCCGATAAATGCTGGACCTATGCAGGATCTTATACATATCGTGCGGATGTAACATCTGCAGTTGTTGGTAATGGTACTTATTACATAAGCGGTATATCCACCAATCCAAGTAATGTGCCTACCGGTAACGACATGGATGGAGCAACCCTTCTCATCATATACAGTGATCCAACGCAAAACTGGGCGGGCAACATAGCAATAAATGATGGCGCTCTTGTAGGTTTGATCAATAACATACCGGGACCGAACCAGGCGTTCACGCAGTATACTATGACCTACCCGCCCGTATGCGGCACCCCAACCAATGGTAAAGCATTCATGGCAGTAGGCGATCTGCAGAACAACAATGCCACTATTACGCTTGACGGATATCCCGGTACACCATATGTTTACAACTGGTGGAACTACTTTTCCGTAAATCCTACTTATACAACAGGCCAGGCAAGCTCATTATACTCAGTTGTCGGCAGTGGCGATTGCTACAATATAGCCGTAACCGGCATGTATTACAGGAACACCACCTGCACCAATTGCCCCTCAGTGATAAACCAGGTGCCTTTGGTGTTGTCAACCACAACTACACCAACTCAATGTAATAGTTGTAATGGCTCTGCCACAACTACTGTAGTAACAGGTACACCGCCTTACACATATTCATGGGCTCCTACGGGTGGCAATGCAGCCAGCGCTGTGAACCTGTGTGCAGGCACTTATACCGTTACTGTTACCGGGGGCTGCGCAACTGCTTATGATACGGTTGTTGTACTCAACAATGGTAACGGCTTTACAGTGAACGAATCCCAGACCAATGCGCAATGCTATAATATTTGTAATGGTTCCGCTACAATAACCAGTGTTAACGGCGGCATTCCGCCCTATACTTATACGTGGACACCAAATGTAGGCACAGGCAGTTCGATTTCCAATCTTTGCCCCGGCACTTACACGTGTGTTATCAACGATGCCAATAATTGCCCCTTCTCCAATGTATTTACTATTACGGCACCGCCGGCTATCTCAGCTACAGATACCTCTTCCTCGCCAAAGTGTTACGGCGGCGGCGGTTATGCGAAGGTGAATGTACTGGGTGGCACTCCTCCTTATACATATAACTGGGCACCTTCGGGTGGTACCGGTCCTGTCGCGTTGGGCCTGCCGGGCGGCACATTCACCTGTACCATAACAGATAACAATAACTGCACTTACAAAGATTCGTTTACTATTAATGAGCCCGCTCCGTTTACCGCCACTATCCGTAAGCAAAACGTTGTCTGTCAAAGTAAGAACGAAGGCTACGCTGTAGCCGTAGCTACCGGTGGCACTGCGCCCTTTACTTATACATGGGCGCCCGTTCCCGGCGGCGATACCATGATCAGTAATTTGCCTGTGGGGCAATACTCTGTAACAATAACAGATTCCAATGGCTGTACATTCCAGCACACATACAATATCATTGACACCTCCCTTCCTTTCAATTACCTGATCAACGATTCTGCGATAGACTGTCGCAGCGCTTTGCTAACCGCTTTCCCGGCCACGGGCTCAAGCGAGGCTACCGAGTTCGCGTGGATATTTGACACCACAGTGGTCATGGGAAACCCGGTGATACATGCCTTTCCCAATTCCGGTTTCAATACGGCACGCCTTGCTATTGTCAATGCAGTAGGTTGTCATGATACGCTAAACCACGATCTCACGATAGACTATCCCATGATAGCCGATTTCGACTTTACACCGGTAGTCCCGATACCAAATACTGTTACAACATTCCACAACAGGTCCACCTCCTACGCTACCATTTTCAGCTGGGATTTTGGTGATCATAGCTTTAGCACTGAAAAGGACCCGGTAAAAGCTTATAGTGATTCAGGAAGCTATCATATTTGTTTGATAGCAAGCGACTCAAACAACTGTGCGGATACTGCCTGCAGGGACCTTGTGGCCGATGTGGATAAGGGTGTAGATATACCAACAGCTTTTAGTCCTAATGGTGACGGCATAAATGATGTCCTGTACATACGCGGTTCCAAACTTGCGCTTAAGAAGGTCCATCTCGTTATCTACGATCGCTTTGGTATTACCGTATTCGAAACTACCGATAGGGAGAAAGGTTGGGATGGAACTTACAAAGGGAAAATACAGGAAAACGAGAGCTATGCATTTATACTCGAAGCAACCTTTGCCGATGGTACTACCAGTCAAAAGATGGGTAGTATAACCTTGCTGAAGTAGCGTCGAATACATATTGTTCACTGTTAATACGCTGTGCATGAAAAGGCTGTTATTTTTACTGCTGACTATTTTTTCAGCCTGTTCTGTTTCTGCACAGTGTCCCGGCCAGTCGCAAGTAAGAGTGGAAGTCCTTACGGACAACTATCCCGCGGAAACCAGCTGGAAACTATTTGACGCCCAGAACAACGTGCTGTTGCAAAGTGCAGGCAGCATGAGCCCCGCCACACTGTACAAAGATTCCATTTGCGTGCCCCTGAATGCATGCACTCATTTCCAGATACTCGATTCATATGGCGATGGCATATGCTGCGCCTACGGACATGGAAATTTCAAGGTATTCCTGGACAATGTCCTCGTGAAAAGTGACAGTTCATTTGGCACACAAAGCAACGCATGGATCGGCTGCCCTCCGGGTGCTAACTGTTCAACCGCTATAGTTACAGGCACTGGAACTTTCACAGCGCCAAACCCAAACTACTGGTATGAGTTCACCGCTGCCGCAACAGGCATGTACACACTTACCACTTGCAATATGAATGCATGCACCACAAAGCTGTATGTATACGACTATTGCAGTAACCTCATCCCCGACACCAATAACCTTGCTACCATTTATTACGGTTTCCAAAACTGCGGCAATAATGCGAACATCAGCGCGTTTTTCCTCGCCGGCCACACATACTACATACGCATAGGTGATTACGGAAACACTTGCAACAATGGGCCGATAAACTGGTCGCTTACTTTTAATGGACCGGTATCGGGCTGCATGGATATTACTGCCTGCAACTACAATCAGTTCGCCACGATCAATGATTTCAGTTGCGTATACTACCCCAGTCCGCTATGTCCTACCGGCCCCGACTTGGTCGTGGATAGCACAGAGCTTTCTAACTCCATATACATGGACACCAACACCACCAGCGATTTCTGCAGCATCCGTGAAGGTTGCCTGAATGGTTATGGGGTACGTGAGCGAATAAACTTCTCCACCAGGATAGACAATTTCGGACTATCAGATTTTACTGCCGGCACACCACCCGCAAACCAGGCAGCATACAGCCCTATTTTTGAGTGGGACTTGTGTCACGGCCATTGGCACTTTAAAGATTATGCACAGTACTTGCTTGCTGACTACAACAACAACTTAATACCAATAGGCTATAAGAACGGCTTCTGCGTACTTGACCTTACCTGCCCGATAGGCGTGGGCAAATTTAATTGTGCAAATATGGGCATCACTGCCGGCTGTGCCGATATTTACAGCAGCGGCCTGCCCTGCCAGTGGGTGGACATCACAGATGTGGCTGACGGCGACTATAAACTGATAGTACGTGCAAGCTGGCAGCCCAGGCCCGATTTCTATGGCAAGTACGAAACAAACTATTTCAATAACTGGGCACGCACCTGCGTTCACATCTACCACGATGTTAATAATGTGCGCCAGGTAAATGTGATCCCTAACTGTGCGCCATACTACGACTGTAACGGAGTTGAGAATGGTTTAGCAGTGAAAGATTGTGAAGGCCATTGCAATGGTGTAAGGCTGACCGGTGACCTGAATGCTGACAGTCTGCGCAACACTGTGGATGTGAATAACTACATGCACAGCGCCGTTTACCATAATATACCAGCTAACACCTGCTTCGATCTTAATGATGACCACATGATATCTGTAACAGATGCGGCTTTGTTATTTGATTGTGCTCAGCATGGGCCAAATGCTATCCCGGCAGGCCATTCACACAGGCCATGTAATTTTCCTAACACAATTAAGAACCCATTGCAATCAGCTGATTTTTCTATTGGCAACCTTGACTACATAAACCAAACAGTGGATGTCTATGTAAAAAATACCGATTGTAAACTGTATGCTTACCAGATAAAGCTAAAGGGCATTCATGTAGTGAATGTGCAAAACCAAATACCGGGATTTAATCCTACCGCAGCTTTCAGATCGAGCGGTGAAATAGCCTTGCTTACTACCGATGAAGTGCCCATACCCAAAAACCTTGGCAATACTCTGTTATTGCGCGTGAGCTTTGATGCTATCGACTCCACCAGCATTTGCATAGATAGCGTAGTAGCAGTCGTGAATGAAGCTTATGAAGAAATAGCACACCATGTTGTAGACTCAGTGTGCATTGCTTCTATACCAACTCCCAACAATATCTCTTTCACGGGTGCTGACAACGGACTAAGCCACACTGTATATCCCAATCCTTTTACAAAAACAGGGAATTTGATCATGCAGAATACAGGAGGAGCAAGCTATACAGCTAAAATATACGATGTACTGGGAAGGGAAGTGCGCAACTACGAAAGGATGAACGCAGACGTCTTGAAGATCGAGAAAGGCAACCTTGTCCCTGGCATGTATTATATTGAAGTACTTAGCGAAAAGTGGCGTTTTAAAGACAAGTTGCTGATACAATAGTGTTTTAACATTCAATATACTATCCCATGGACCACTGTTCTTGGCATAGTTATTTTGCGAATTCCTTCTTAAAAAGCCACAGCCATGCAGGAAAAGTATAACGATCCGACATCAAACCGACCGAACGGCGGACGACTCATAGACGCATCGCTTATCGGTATAGATATCGCTGAATATATAAGCCAGCTGAAAGATGAAGAAGCATGGCTAAAAAACGACAGGAATTCCATTACATTATTTAAGACTGATAATATGCGTATTGTGCTGGCCGCCTTCCACAAAAATGCAGCCATGCCGGGCAATACAACAAATGGGACCATATGCGTGCAGGTGCTGGACGGGCAGTTAAAAATAAGCTCAGGCCTGGGGCAGATAGATCTAATGGCAAACCAAATGGGCACCCTGCATGGTGAAGTGCCTTATAGTATCATAGCCATAGAGGAGTCTGTATTCCTGCTCACGATAGCTTTAATAAAAGATAAAGGCACATTATAAATCAATTACCTTTGCCATCATTTATAATTGATACATGGTACAAGTTGGCAGGTATAATACTTTAAGGGTTGTAAAGCACGTTGATTTCGGGGTATATCTTGATGGGGGCGATACAGAGATATTGCTGCCCAAACGCTATGTACCTGCGGACCTTGATGACGGCGATGAAATAGAGGTGTTCATTTACCACGATTCTGAAAGCAGGCTGGTGGCCACTACAGAACATCCATTAGGGATAGTGGGTGATATAGTGATACTGGAATGCGTAAGCGTAACGGAGCAGGGCGCCTTCCTGCGATGGGGTATCATGAAAGACCTGTTCGTACCGCTGTCTCAACAAATATCGAGGATGGTTGTGGGTGGGTCTTACACCGTGTATATATACATTGATGAACAAACAGGACGTGTAGCAGCCACAGAAAAGACATGGCCATATATCGACAATGAGAACGCAGACCTTGGTGAGCTAAAGGAACGTGATATTGTGGACCTGTTGATATACAGGCGTACAGACCTTGGCTATGAAGTGATCATCAATAACAAGAACATAGGGCTGCTGCATTATAACGAGGTTTTCCGTGAGCTGGAGCTGGGTGAGCGGCTAAAGGGTTTTATAAAAAAGATACGTACCGACAATAAAATAGACGTGGTTTTAGGCCAGCCGGGCTATCAGAAAGTAGCACCAGAGGAAGAGAAGATACTGCAGATGCTCAAGGAAAGCAATGGCTACCTACCCTACCACGACAAGAGCGATCCCGAGGAGATATATACTGCGTTCGGGATGAGCAAGAAGACCTTTAAAATGGCTGTGGGCGCCCTATACAAACAACACAAAATAGCGCTTACCAAAACCGGGATAAAGCTGGAAGAATAAGTATATCACACCCTTTTGCGGAAAGGCCAGTACGCGTAAATAGCTACCTTAAGAACAGGTATACCTACTTTGGTCATTAACCACATAAGCCAGCGCGGCGGTATTTTGCTACTAACGGTGGTATACATTTTATGCATCAGCAGCAATGCCAGCACGTTTACACAGATCGCATCTTTTTTATCCAGCAACTCTTCGCGTACCACATCGGCAATAAGTACAATGCGGGTCTGATCAGATTGGTTCCATGCCTCATGCATGTTTGCATCGCTGAAGACGGTTATCTTGTCGTCGGTCCATGGCTTGTCTATGCCGCCCACCCTTAAGCCACAGTCAGGGAGCCCTGCCGGTATGTAAATGGGGATGTGCAAGCGCCAGGTACCGTCCGTATCGCCATTGTGGGCTTTAACGTGTGTATGGGGCTTTAAAACGCTTACAGAGAGCAGGACGATGCCGGGTATGTCTTTGAAAAAAGCAAATACATCCCTACCCTTTTCCGTTTCCATCAGCTTATCCACCCTGCCCCAAGAAAGGAAGCCCCGGGCATCCCAGCCGCCGCCCTCTACTATACCTGTATTAAAATAGGTCTTCAGGTCAATGTTCCTATGCTCCAGAAGCTCCAGAACTGCCTCCCTTATTTGTGGAATGTTCCGGGTCAGCTCATCATACCATGGCGTGCCATTCAGATCGTAGAAAGAGGGGCAATTACCCTTATAGGGAGTGCCCATGTATGAATACCAAACTTTCGTTTCCTGCGCCATGCTTTGAATGAGTGAATTTAATAATTTAGCCGCTTTGTTTTTTTATTTTCTATGTGGCGGGAGAGAAAGTTCCGATTTCCGATTGGTTTATTATTTCCTGTTTGGGAGCAGCAAAATCGCTGAAAGGCTTAGCTGTATTGTCATAGCATATTTTATAGTTATTTCTCCTTATTTCCTGTTCCGGGAAATTATTTGCTGAAAAAAGGAAGTTGCACAGGCGGGCCGGCAACAAATACTACCCCATTCATTGACTATACATTGACTATGGACCAACCGCAAAGACCCGAAGTCGCAAAGGGTAGATAGCACTATTCATTGACTATGGATGGACTATGGGTTTTACCACAATTTACCCGCAGATGCGCTATGTCGCAAAGGGGCAGCGTGACTATTCATCGACCATGGTTCGACCATTCCCGAATTCAATGTTTACAATATTTAAAGAACTTAAATTTGACTAATCAAAAAACAATCATGTTTAGCCGTCGGCCAATTTTCATTGGCTGATGCAAAGGTCGGATAAAGGTGGGAAGGCCTGTAATTTTGTGGATAAAATGACATAAAAACATAATTGTTTATGTGAATTATTTTGTTGTACATCGGGAGTATACAAGGGGAGCTATTGAGCCCTTGATGGAGAGACTCAATAGGTGATAACATTAGGAATAATGTCATTTTCCCTTCGCGAGAAAAGGCACAAGAACACTCTGCACCAGGCGGCGATGCATTCATGCGCAAACCATAGAAGTACAAGCTATGCACTCCCCGCAAAGACGCGGAAATCATTTCGTGATGAATAACAATTTGTAATTTTACACAAAAGCACTATTATGTTAATTGGGCAATTATCAAAGCGCACGGGGTTTAGTAAAGACACTATACGATTTTATGAAAAGATAGAACTAGTAGTGTTGCCTAAAAGGAAAAGCAAGTATAAGGACTATCCTGAAGAAGTAGTGCATGTGCTTAATGCGATACGCAAGTATAAAGAGCTGGGGTTTACGCTTGAAGAAATAAGGGAGCTGCTGGTACTACAATCGATACAAGTGCTGGACATATCGAAACTGATACAGGTAGTAGAAAGAAAGATAACCGGTATAGACGCAACAATAGAAAAGCTGCATGCCATGAAGCTGCAGCTTAACAGGGAGCAACAATTGCTGCTGGGCAAAAAGACAGGGCATGTAATAAGCCTACCGGAAATGAGGTGGGCTGCCTAAGCAGTTATTATGGCATCCACTATCCCATAGGCCAACGATTCTTCGGCATTCATCCAATAGTCGCGATCGAAATCTTTCAGCACTTTAGCTTTTGACTGTCCGCAATTGGCGGCCAGTATTGCAGCTGTCAGCTCTTTGGTTTTCATCACCTGCTTTGCATTTATTTCGATATCGGCCGAATTGCCGCGGAAGCCACCCATATTGGGCTGATGGATCATGACTTCGGCTGCAGGGTATATATAACGATGGCCTTTTGCACCACCGGAGAGAAGAACGGAAGCCATACTTGCAGCCAGGCCCATGCAATAGGTATAAACAGGCGCAGATATGGCCTGCATGAGATCGTAAATGGCGTAGCCAGCAGTGACCATGCCACCGGGACAGTTGATATACATATGTACGGGCTCCCCCGGCTGTTGTGCCTCGAGATACATGAGCTGCTCAACCAGTATCTTTGAACTGTCATCTTCAACTGCGCTCCAGAGGAATATCTTGCGTTCTTCCAGCAACTTAGTACGAAGGAGATAATTTTCGGGCAGGATAATTTTGGGTTCTGTTTGCTCCATTTTTTTTATGCAAGTATAAGTAGTGGAGTATAGTCCATGGTTTAGAAATAGTGCAAAATTATTTTCCCTATTTAGGGGAAGATGGCTGAGGGCCTCAGTAGCGCATTATTACTAGCAGGTCTAAGCAATTTTAACTTTCAGTTTATCAGTCGGAGAAAGGCATGAATCTTCGAAATTTTCCTTGCACCTGAATCAATTTTTTAATAGCTTAGATCACCCGGAATATACCCTTACCTAATATTTTTCATTTCACTAAAATTGTATCACATGAAAGCAACATTAAAATTGCCTGCTAACTGGCAGCGGCTAACACAAATCGTCATTCTTTTTGTTTTACTATTATTTCCTGCGCTGAGTAAAGCTGTAGTTAAATCGTACAATAATACAACTGCCATGCAGCGAAATTTCAAAGGTTACACTGTTGTTCAAATCCCAAATTCTTCCAACTACCTGGCATTTGGCACTGTGTATGACCCACAAGTTGTTTACTCACTTGGAGGGCCATTTGCCGGCTATGACGGACTACATTGCCTTAAAATCAGTTCAAGCGGCACCTTGCTGAATAAGTATTGGTTTGGAACATTTGCATCAAACCCGGCAAATGTAACAAGCTGGTGGTCGTATAAAGTCGTCGACTTTACAATGTATACCAACAATAGGTATTGGGTTACGCTACAGATACGGCAAAAAAATCCGGGTGCAGAACGTGATTTTTTCATGTGCCTTGAAGTTGACTCAACCGGGACCGGAATTAGCAGCAGGTATTTTAAATTCCAGGGTACGAACAACCCCGGCAATGTATATGCCACGCACAGCCTTTGCTATAACAACAAAATATACGTGTGTGGATATACAACGGGGACCGCTACCCAATATCCGTCAGAGCCTACTACTTATTCAATGAGAAAAGAAAGCTTCATAGCGGTGTATAATATCAACCCCAGCTTCAGTGTATCTTTCAACAGCCAGTTAACCTGGGAAAGCGGCCAGGGTTTATATACTGACTACGATATGGCTTTGTGCATGAAGCTTAACAGTAACAATGAATTATTTATTACCGGATCGGCAAATGTAGGTGACAACTGCCCCTCGGGTATTATGGCCATGGTAATAGATCCTGCAACGCTTAATATTATTTATAAAAAATCATATCACCCCTCCAGTACTTATATATCCCCTGGTTATTCCTATTCAGCCGGATATTATGGCATTGACATGTGGGAGGACCCGGTAAATGGAGGCTATTATATTCTCTCTAATCGTTTCGATGGTCACGGTAATTTAGCATGGGGTGTTTCTCACGTGGACCAGAACCTGAAAGTAAGTCCCGGGATCAGCTACATGGAAATACGAGAACTGCCCGATGAATGGGCCGACCGGGTGTATGAAGGGCCAAATGGTTCACATACTATAATCGGCCAGCAAGTAAGACTACATGACCAAAACTACACGATACCTCTCCCCAACCTGCAGCCCGGGTATGGCAACGTAAATCCATTCTTCTCAAATGCAAATTGGTCATATAACCCAGTCACGGGGGGATTGGGCAATAGCTATAACTGGCATAAGATTCAGCCATCAACTGCCGGAACGCAGGCTTCTATTGATTACTTAACCGGCAATAGCACTGCCCTCAACTCCTTGCTAGAAGACGTGGGAAGATTATACAAACACTTCGCCGTGCAAATAAATAATGATCCAACCCAGGGATTTGCAATGATAAACCCGGTTGTGTCACTGGACGCAATACATTTGAGTCAGAAATTCGTTACCATAGACGTAAATGCAGACGAACAGAGCTGTTTGCAAACTTATACGGATGCTAATCCAACATTTTCGACAGATCAACTGCTAGACCTGCAGTGGATCGTTACAACGATTTTTCCGTCCTCCCCTGTATGGAGCGCTTACCAGGCTGCGAACAGGACCCCGGTAATAACTATCAAGGATTGCAACAGCGGCTATTATAAAACGGTAAACGAACCCGAAGATGGGCATATTGAAGAACAAGAAACCGGTACTCCGATAGCCGGGCTTAATATTTTATCACAACAAAACAACAACTCCATTGAACTGTATCCCAATCCGGCCAAAGAACAGATAACACTTCATTTAGATCAAGTTTTTGGTAAGGGTACATTTTTCCTGAACGATATGACTGGCAAGGAAATATACCGAATGGAAAATATTGAATCCAATAGTACCATAATCAACTTGCCTAAGGTAGCACCGGGGGTATACCAGGCAGTTATAATGTCCGGCGGTAAACAGTTCGTCAGAAAACTTAGCATTTACTGACCTTGCAAAAAAAACGCTTCAAAATGAAGCGCTTTTTTTTGCCGCAGTTCTGCGTACCAGTTTTTTCGTGTCCCTGTTTATTCAATAACCAGTTTCGTTTTGTCGAGCCCGTCTGCCTCGCGAACCTGGACGGTGTAGATACCTTTAGGAATATTCTCCAAACGCAGGCTGTAGGTATTGCGGCCGCGAACGGCAGTACCATTTGCTTCTTTCACTATGCGCCCAGCCACATCAACCAGCTTTATATTGTACTCGCCGGCAGTTTTGCAATCAAATGCAATTGTGGTCAGTTTTTTAGCAGGGTTCGGATAAACGCTGATATTCTTGTTTGCAGATTTTACATTTTGCACCACGACAGGCGTGACAACGGTATCGGTATCGACGGGGCCGGGAGTACCACACATGGTTAATGCAAAGGTATCGGAAGGATTACCATTTGCCACCACACGCAGGGCATATGTGCCGAGGGGCATGCCCGCAGGTAAAACAAATGTCGTGGTATCGGGAGATGAGCCTCTCATAATACCTGTACTATTCCAGTTGGTGGTCTTAGCATAATAAACAGTATCGTTTCGGCTAAGACGAACAAGGGGATAGTTTGTCGCCATCTGCCAATCATCGCCATAACAGGCGCCTTCAGTAATGCCATTGAACATCTTGCCGATGGCCATGAAGGTATCGCAATTGACAGCGATGATGCTGTCTATTACCGGCTTGCCCATAGGCAAAGGATCGCCATCGGGTTTGTAGACATAATAGCGGTCATCGCCCTGCTGGCCATAAAGTATGGAGCCATCAGGCAGGCAAAGCATATTGGAATAGTAACAAGGGGCTATCACGCTGTCGGTACCATCCGGAGCAGTAATGGGCACAAATGCATTGGTAGTATAATCAAAAACGAAGTACTTCATGGGTGACCAGAAAACGCTGTCGGCCGAAGGCGTGTGCGAAAATGCGCAAAGAACTACACCATTAACCATCATAGCGGCGGCGGCATCAGGAGCACCATAGTTGCCGGGGATGGCAGGGCCTGCAGACCATGTACCAGGGCTTGTATTACCTGAAGGCGTATAAAAAGCAGTATAGCTGGCAGAGCCGATGAAAAATGCGCGGCCATCAGGCAGCATAAAAGCTGCACCTGTCTCGAAACCGTAAGGATCATACAAGCCTACGGGTAGTGAGGCATCAGCCACCCATGTATTTGTGGCCGGTATATAACGCTCGGAATTAGTGGAGCCGATATCTACATAAAGAATACTGCTATCCGGTAGTTTTACCCAGGCTGACTCATTGTTGGAGCCTAAACAATCTGCCCCCGATGTATATGTATTAGTTGCAGGATCATAAATGTATATGTGGTGGTTGCCACCCCAGCCCGAGTAATTTACAATAGCCTGGAGTACTTTACCATCGGGAAGTATCTCTGAGTTGGCATCAGAAAAAGTATCAAGAACATCAACCGGGACGGGACCCGGCACCCATGTATCAGACTCAGGGTAATATATCTCGGTAGCGGCACGCCCCGTGCCATATTCACCACCGGCAACATAAACATGACCATCCTTCAATACCTGCGAGGAATAATACAGACGTGTATCCGCCATTGGCGCAGCTTGTGTCCATGTGCCGTTCACGTAACTACCGTGTATATCGGGGGTCAGTATATCCCATGTATTGCCTATCCAGTCGTTGCCGCCCGAGGAGGTCTTCACCATTACCCTGCCATCGGTAAGCAGGATCATTACACCTGCATTATAATCCGGGGCAAGGCCGGCTATTGGAACCCAGGTACCCTGGGCCCCTGCCCTTTGGCCAAACAAGAGAAAGCCTAATAAGAGCAATATGCTGTTGCGAAATTGTTTAGCAAGTGCGTTCCACCTTTTTTGAAGGGCTGAGATAGTTTGCGTCATTTGTGGCATATATAGAGTACGTTGCATACAGGTGGTATACCTGATAATTGTCATGTTAAATGTAATGAAATACTACTAATTAGCCCGATATTTTGCAAAAAAGACCTAAATATTACAAACAGTTAATAGAAGGGCGGCAACAGGTGCAGGTCATCCGCTGAATGAAGGCAATTTTTTTTTAGCTTTAAGCAGTGAAAAAAGCAATGGTGATATTATCGATCGTAGCTGTTCTCAGCTCGTTTTCTATGAAGCCCCCTAACACGAGCTACCGTACTTTCTATACCGTATCGATAGACGAATTTGACAAAGAGCAACAAGATTTAATAGGCCTGATCAAAAAAACCGAGCTGCAAAACGACAGGGGCCGGAGCGATATAAAAAAAGGCATTGAAGCTGCAAGGCTGAAGCTTAAGAACATAGACTTTTGGCTACGCTACCTGGAACCGGTGAACTATAAAAAAATAAACGGGCCATTACCCGTGGAGTGGGAAAACGAGGTTTTTGAAAAATTTGAAAAACCGTACAAGAGAGAAGGCGCAGGACTGACACTGGCAGAGATGTACCTGAATGGAAAGCATGTAAACAAGGACACGCTGCTGCATTTATTAGAACTATCGGAAGGGGCCCTTGTCAGCTACAGGGCCGATTCTACCACAAAACTGCTGGACCAACCGGACCACTTCTTTCTCTGCAACCGACTGTACCTTCTAAACCTTGCTGCAATCTATACCACGGGCTTTGAATGCCCGGACAGTAAAAATATAATACCTGAGTTGGGATCAATGATAGCAGGGGTAAAAGATATCTACCGGTCTTATAATAGGAGCTTTGACAGAAGCCCGCTGAGCGGAGCGTACATGGCGCTTTACGATAAAATGGAGGAATTTGTAAACAAGCAGCCTGTATCGTTCGAGGAATTTGACCACTTCAGCTTTATCAGAGATTTCGTGAATCCCTTATTCGCAATCAATCAACAACTGCTCAGCCAGTACCATATCATTTCCCAGAGCTTTAACGACTATTGCCTGGAAAACAGCTGCGGCTCTATTTTCAATAAGCAGCTGTACAGGGCGCAAAATATAAAAGGCATCTACGCGCTTGTGGAGGACCCGAAAGCGCTGGACGAAATAAAGGCTGCAGGCAAAATGCTGTTTTATGACCCGATTTTATCGGGTAATAATGAAAGAAGCTGCGCATCCTGCCACAAACCGACAGAATATTTTACCGACACATCGTTTGCCAGCAGTCTCAGCTTCAACCAGCAACAACGCTTGCAAAGAAACACCCCCAGCCTGATAAACGTCATATACAATCACCTGCTGATGCTGGACGGAAAGCAACTGAGCCTGCACAGCCAGGCAGAAGCTGTGATGACAAACCCGGAAGAAATGGGCGGCAGTGAAAAAGAAATAGTAGAAAAGGTATTGAGCTGCAAGGAATATAAGGCAGTGTTTAAAAAACTGCTTAAAACAACGCCGGAAGTAAAAGAAATAACACTGGAGCACATCATATCGGCAGTGACTTACTATTACGGTGGCTTCAGCAAGTATTACGCTCCTTTCGATGAGGCAATGAACAATAAGCAAACGCTGGACAGGGAGGCCATACGCGGGTTCAACTTATTTATGAGCAAGGCCAAATGCGCTACCTGTCATTTTGTACCGCAGTTTAATGGCGTGGCCCCTCCTTACATCAGCTCTGAATTTGAAGTGCTGGGCACACCGGCCGACACCGCCTATAGCAAGCTAAGCGAGGACAAGGGACGATATAATATAAATCCCGCCGCTGAAATGGTGGGCGCCTTTCGTACAGGCACTATACGAAATGCTGCGCACACCAAGCCCTATATGCATAATGGTGTTTTTAACAGCCTGGAGCAACTAATAGATTTTTATGATGCGGGCGGCGGCACGGGCAAAAAATTGAAGGTGAGCAACCAAACTCTCCCGAGCGACTCTCTAAAACTAAGCCCAACCGAAAAAAAAGAATTGATTTCATTCATCCGCTCGTTGAATGAAAATATTACTTTCGATGTGCCACCGAGACAATTGCCCAACTCTTCGAAAAAAGAACTGAATACAAGAAAAGTGGGAGGAGATTATTAAACCGATAGTTAATGCGTAATATTAATTCCATACTTATAATTACCCTGGGCATATTGCTGAGCCAGTGTGCCAGTACAGCTAAGGTTACCTATGATATACCGGCGAACTATCCCGAAGGAAGGCGCAAGGAATTGATAGCATTATTTGAAAAGGGCAAAGAGCTGTACAGGATAAACTGCTCAGAATGCCATGGTATATTTACCAGAGGGAAAGACAGCATACCGAACTTCAGCCAAGTGCAATTTGATAATTACTCCGCCAGGTTTTTAAACGGGGACCCCATGAACCATGCTGTGGCGAGAAAAATGAACCAGGAACAGCTAAACCAGGTGCTTGTATTTTTGCGCTACAGGAAAACAAATGCAGCGACAGCCAAGGGACAAAAAAAACCCTGAGGAATATACCATGTCCATTTTTTTTGCGGTACAATAAAAAGCACTACATTTATAAAATAAAACTTAAGTATGAAGATAGCCCTGTTAACATTATTCCTGTTCATTTTTGCACCCTCGAATAAGGATGTACCGGCCAGCATTTATCAATTTAAGGTAACAGCGCTAAATGGCAGCGATATAGATTTTTCCACATTCAAGGGAAAAAAGATCCTGATAGTAAATGCGCCATGGTATGCATCGGAAGATCCGCAGTATGCGGAACTGGATGCACTATATAAAAAATACAATGGCAAACTTGTGGTGGTAGGATTTCTTGCTGATGACTTTGGGATAGCCCCGGGAGCCGGAAAAACAGCAACTGAATACCGGAAGAAGAACTACAAAGTCAACTTCCCGATAGCTGCGCGAGTGGGCGTAAAAGGCACGAGCAGGGCACCGATCTTTGAATGGCTGACCGAAAAAGAATACAACCACCTGAAAGACAGCGAAGTGAAATGGAACTTCCAGAAATACCTGATAAATGAGGCAGGGGAGCTGGTGGCTGTCTTTGACCCAAAGGTGCGGGCCAATGACCCTAAGCTGATAGCGGCCATTGAAAATTAATACCGGGTATTTATCATATTCTGCTTATGGCTGTTCGTTGAACGGCCATAAGTGCTTTAATGAGCTTTATTAGCTAAAACAGTGACCCTGGTTAGCAAAAAAAACATGGGAAATGGTAAGTTTGTACGATAAAAACGGATTATGCTCGGCGAACTAAGCGAACAGGAAGTAGTAGAGATACTGGAAAACAACATCATAGGCCGGATAGGCTGCAACGATGGTGAAATAACCTATATAGTGCCCGTGAGCTACCTTATAAGAGACGGCTACGTACTATGCCATTCGCGGCTGGGGCTGAAAATAGAAATAATGCGCAAGAACCCTGCCGTGTGCTTTGAGGTAGATGAGATACGGGATTATGATAACTGGCGCTGCGTGATAGCCTGGGGCAATTATGTGGAACTGCGGAATGAAGATGAGCTAAATGAAGCAAGGCAATATTTTTCCGACTATATGCTGACTATGAAAACCAGCAAAACATCTGAACCACCAGCAGAGCAGGAAGGCCGGGCCCATACTGATCATGACATCAGCTTCGGGACACCGATATTTTATAAAATAGAATTTACAAAAATCACAGGGAGATTCGAACGGAGCCTGTAGGAAAAATTTAAGCTAAAATATACAGATGCTGGACTGATTTTGTTTGCAGTTACAGTATGCGCGCTTACTACCCCATATTGCTGCTGCTTAGCCTATCCTGCCAGCCAGGCCCGGCCCCGCCGGATAAGCGAGCGGAAGAGAACAGCTGCCCTTTGCCTGTGGATTCAAACCTTGTGTCGGTTAAGGATACAGTGTCGCCGGAACGAGTGGTAGCCTACGCCAAGACGCTAATCGGCACACCTTACAAATTTGGCTGTACAGCGCCTGAAACGGGTTTCGACTGCTCGGGTTTTATTGGATATGTATTCCATCATTTCAATATTGAAGTACCCCGCTCGTCGGTGGATTTTACCAATGACGGGACCGAGATAGCTCTTGACAATGCCCTACCCGGAGACCTTATCCTGTTCACCGGCACCAATAGCAAGATAAGAACCGTGGGGCATATTGGCCTCATTGTGTCGCATGACAGCTCGGGCACGAGGTTTATTCATTCATCCTCGGGTAAGGAGAACGCTGTTATCATTACCCAACTGGATGAGCGATACATGGCCCGTTTTGTGAAAGTTATCCGGATATTAAAGTGACCGGGAGATCATACTTAGACCCTGAGCGAGCCGCGGAAGCCCCGGGCGGCGTAGTAAGATTCTGCACCATTGTGGTATAGGAATACTGTATCATAACGACGATCGCAAAAGACGGCGCCACCCAGCTTGCGTATCTGTGCCGGAGTCATTACCCAACTGGATGTTTTCGCGTCAAAGCTCCCCAGCTTCTGCAAATCACGGTATTGTTCTTCGGTTAACATATCGATACCCATATCGGCGGCCATGTTCATGGCGCTGTCCTGCGGTTTGTGTTCCTTCCTTGCCTCCAGCGCATCATGATCGTAACAAAGGCTCCTACGGCCTTTAGGGCTCTCGGCTGAACAATCATAAAAAATATATTCGCCCGTCTTTCTATCGTGACCCACAACATCGGGCTCACCGCCGGTCATCTCCATTTCATTAAGCGACCATAGCTTTTCGGCATTGGCTTCCAGTTTTGCCAATACATTGGTCCATTCAAGGCCTTTGTGGCGTTTCATGTTTTTTTCAAAGCGGGCCCTGAGTATTTCGATCAATTCCCTGGCCTGCTGAGATGATAACTTCCTTTTGTTATTTTTAATGTTGCTCATAAGTTCAAGTTCCCAGAGAGCGTTTATTAATCATCTAATCCTCTTCCATCGAGGATATGAGGAATATATTTTTCAACCCTGGCCTCCCGTGTTTTGGGCAGTTTGGCTGAAGAAAAATAAAAGATGTAGGCCCGTTGCCGTCCCGGCGTCAGCGCTTTAAAAGCCTTCTTTAGGTTAGCGTCTTTATCCAGTTTAATTTGAAATTCTGCCGGAATCGTATAATCCGAGGTCTTTTTCAATTCCACTTTCAAACCTGCTTTTTCCACTTCGATGGCTTCATGTATATAAGCTTTTAGTGCCGCCTTCATTTTAACGACCCCAGCTACCGATGTAAAACGCATCTGCCGCGCTGCCTGCACGTTTTCGGTCTGTTGGATCAAGATACCTTTTGCATCAGTCAGCAATGCGCCTTTAAAGAAAAGTACCGCGCAGTATTCTTTGAACACATGTATCAGCACTATATTTTTTTTCTCAAAGGTATAGCAAGGAACACCCCATTTCAGTTCTTCGGTAAGTCCGCAGCTGAGCACAATGGTTCTCAATTGAGCTATTTCATGCTGCCATTTTGGGGCCTTATTGAAATAAAAATCAACCTTTGGATTAGTGTTGCTATTCATTTGTAGATGCTTTGAAATAAAGTTACGAATGCTTTATTGATCGGCTGAAGTGATTTTTCTTTCGGCCGGCCTGAAATACCATGATATTATCGTAAGTGCCAGCAGCAACAATGAAGGAAATATCTCATCGACGGGACTACCCGCCGCTATATGAGAAAACAGTGCCCCTGACATGGCAAAGAAAAAACCTGCATAAGCCCATTCTTTTAATAGGGGGAATTTTGGAACAAGTATTGCTATTACACCAAGCATCTTCCAAACTCCCAGTATGGTTAAAAGATAGGCGGGATAGCCCAAGCGGGTAATACTGTCCAATGCTCCCGCTCCTGTCCTCATTTTAATCAACTGTACTATTGCAGTAGATACCATCCCTAATGCAAGCCAGGCAGTTGCGATCCAATAGATGATCCTATTTCTCTTTGACATTGGTTATTATTTTTGTTTGCTGACTATTTCCTCTAAGCGGTTATGCGCCATGTTTATGCCCTGGGCAAAAGGCAAAGCCAGCACCTGATCTCTTTGTGCAACCGACTCATATATTACGTGCATATTGAGTTTGCTGGTATCTTCTGTCAGCCGTTCAAATTGATAAACCTCCAGCTGAACGCCATAAGGAGTACCCTCCATTTCAAAGGTCCTTATGATCTTCCGGTTGGGATCGAATTCATGGATCGCACCATTGGCCCGAAATACCACCTTACCCCCTGCGTCTCTCGATTCCAATTGATAGCCCCCATGGCTGGCGGTTTCAAATTTCAGGATTTTGGTGGTCGAATATGGGTTGGACATCCACTGTTCTATAATATCAGGTTCCGCATAAGCCCGGAAGAGCAACTCCACGGGCAGATCAAATGTTCTTGTTATAGTCAGGTCCTGTTTGCCGTCTCCGGCATTGATCTTTGTCTTTTGTTCCATGTTATTTGGTTTTATATTTTTTCATGATGCTTTCCAGTTTGTTAAACCTGTCGTCCCACATCTGCCGGAATGGTTCAATAAAGTCGGCTACTTCCTTCATTTTTTTTGCGTTTATGTGATAGTATATCTCTCTCCCGTTTTGTTCTTGCTCAAGCAACTCGCACTCGGTGAGTATTTGCAGGTGTTTTGAAACTGTGGGCCTGGCTGTATCAAACTTTGCCGCTATTGCCCCTGCAGTCATGGATTGCGCGGCAACCAACAGGAGTATAGCCCTTCTCGTAGGGTCTGCTATGGCCTGGAAAACATCACGTCTTAAATTCATTGCGTAGCTATTTGACTACAAATATACGCGTAGCTATTTAACTACGCAAATTTTATTTGTTCTTAGTCAGTGAATAGACAAAACCGCAATTATGTCGGCCAGGCTTTAGAACGTCCAGCAAATATCAGATGGCATTACTGAATTGTCGCTGGCCGGTAGCACTCCTTGAGAGAAAAAGATCAAAAGCACTGCAGATATTTCTTAGAAAGCTTGCACCCAATTCAGTTACTACAAGTTCATCACCTTTAAGGACAATGAGTTTATCCGCCTCCAGGGACAGGAGTTGGGGCAGGCAATATCTATTGATGAGGGCCATATCATCCGGCCTGAAGCGTGTTCTTCCTGCGCAGCTTATGTCCAGTATGTATCTACCGAAACTGATGTCTTCCGCAGAGAGAAAATGTCCCTTCTCAACTGCAAGTTTCTTATCGCTGATATGCTGGTAGTAATTATGGATAGTTTTTGCATTTTGTACAAGGGCATGGGGGCTGCTGCTGATGCTTGAAACGCCGAGGCCGATAAGCGTATCAGTCTGCTGCGTTGTATAACCCATGAAATTGCGGTGCAGCTTACCAGATAGAGATGCTTTATAAAGATCATCGGAGGGAAGTGCAAAATGGTCCATGCCGATGTCGTGATACCCATTTTCAATAAACACCTGCTTCCCGGTTTGATACAGTTGTATTTTTTCATTGCCCAGGGGCAGGTCATGTTCGTCAAAGAGCCTTTGCCCCCTGCTTGTCCATGGCACATGGGCATAACTATAAAATGCGATCCTGTCGGGTTTCAGGGACATTACCTGTTCTGCCGTACGGACTATACTATCCACCGACTGAAGGGGCAGGCCATAGATAAGATCGAAGTTGACCGACTTGTACCCAATTTCACGCGCAGTACTGGTTATGTACTGAACATTTTCAAATGGCTGTATGCGGTTGATGATCCGCTGTACTTCAGGATCATTATCCTGAATGCCGAAACTGACCCTGTGAAAACCGAAGCGGTAGAGGAGCTCAAGGTGTTCTTTCGTTGTATTATTGGGGTGACCTTCGAAACCAAATTCATGCTCCCGGTGTACTATAGCAGTTTCCAGAATACCGGACAGAAGCAGTTGCAGGTTAGCGGGCGAAAAAAATGTGGGCGTGCCTCCTCCCAAATGCAATTCCCTGATAAGGGGCTTTTCATTCATCAGGTTTAAGTACAAACGCCATTCTTCCAATACAGCCTTTACATACTCCCCTTCAACATTATGGTTTGTGGTTATCTTTTTATTACAACCACAGTAAGTACATAAAGACTCGCAAAACGGGAGGTGTATATAAAGACTTATACCGCTTTGTTTATTCCCGATACCAAAATCTATTTGAAATACGTCCATCCACTTTCCTGTATCTATCTTTTCCTTCCAGTTGGGCACGGTTGGGTAACTGGTATACCGTGGCACAGGCACATTGTATTTTTGAAGCAATTTGAGGTCTATCATTTTTCATGTTTTACGCCAGAAGCGAATTTTACTTGCGCTTCCGAAATTTCAGCAATAAACTCCTGTAAAGAATCTATATCAACGTGGTCCATGACCACAATCTTGTACCATGCAGGTTCGCCTTCATGGGTATCAGGGACCAAACCGTATTTTTCGGCTAAGTCCTTAGATATGTACACAGCCCTTACAGCCACAATATTCATGTCCGGATGACGGTAGTAATCAACGCCTATTGCGTCCAGGTGACCACATAGCCATTTCGTGCGATACAGGAGCTTGTTTATTTTTTCAAGCCATCCGTAGGGGCCATACGTAAATAAGATCATCCATACTGCAATAGCATTAGTACCAGAGCGGCTACCGCTTAACGTGATATCCATACCATTTACATAACGGGCCTCTTTCGTACATACGTATTGCATGAGCCCCTTACGAACAATAAAAATGCCGGTGCCATAAGGGGCCTGCAGCATTTTATGCGCATCAAGAGTAACGGAGGATATGTGGGGATTAGTAAAATTTATCTTGTTACCGGGGCAGCTAAGCGGAAAAATAAATCCGCCAAATGCACCGTCAATATGTATTTTATATTGCAGGTTGTAATTACCCAGGTATTCTACATACAGATCCGGGTCATCAACACTACCAAACATAGTCGTGCCCATATTTGAAATGACTATAAAGTACTTTATCCCTTCTCCTGCAGCCTTCTGTATTGTATCATCTAAAATGGAAGGAACTATCGACCTGGTAACTTCGTCTACAGCTACCCGATATGACCTTAAGTATAACAGGTTGGCAGCTTTATCAACTGAATAGTGCGTATCTGCGGAACTTATCAGGGCAATCTCGTTATGTGCAGCACCAAACTCTTCAATAAAATAGTTGCGGTATATCCAGGCAGCCTCTATATTGGCTTCTGTGCCACCGGAAGCAATATACCCGTCGCAGCTTTCTACACCTGCGCCCAAGACGTCTACGCTTAATAGTTCAATTACCTCGGATTCCAGCTTCTGTGTTCCCTTAAAGAAAGACTCCGAATGACCTAAAGTATGGCAGCCTATATGATTTGGATTTTGAACATAGGCACGCAACAAGGGAGTATCTTTAAGAAAGGAGGCATGCTCGTAAAACACATTTTGATCGAGCTTCGATACCGGGATACCAAGTGAAATGTTCTTATGATAGTCAACATTGTCTTCCAGGGCAGCCGTAATAATATTATCCTGTTGCTTGTGGGTCAGCTTTTTCCAGTACTTCATTTTCATTCTTCAAATAATCCTTTACTTTGGAGCGGCGGACTTTGCCGATAGCTTAAAATGAGGCAATTTGTAGCCTCAGACCAGCAGTGCAAGGTGTAAAACGGAGCCTCCAAGCCAACAAAAGTATCGGGCAAGCATAAGTATAATGATGTCCACAATTAGTGTTTTTGATGATCCTGGTCACTAAATTTGATAGCGGCGAAAAGAAAAATCAAAAGTGTTGCGTACGGGATTTAGCGGAAAGTAAAAACCCCGCCAATCTATTGATCAGCGGGGCAATGAACTTATTCTGTGACCGCGTCAGGATTCAAACCTGAAACCTTCTCATCCGTAGTGAGATGCTCTATTCAGTTGAGCTACGCAGCCATTCCGTTTACCGGATTGCAAAGGTATAATATTTACACCGATTTTACAAAAACAAGCACAGGCTTTTCATAAAATACCGCTGTTTTTTACCCGGCAGGAGGGAGTCCGCGCTACTTTTTCATATCACTATAGCGTTTCATAAATGTCAATACTTTCTCCAGGTATTGTTTACCAGGACCGGAACGGCGATCGCCCGAAGTGATCTCCGTTGATAACCACTCTAAAGTACTCTTGCCGGTCGAAAGTTTGCGGTTCACATCATAGCTAGTCTGGCTGATCACAAAGGTCACAATGGCATCAGCCCGGTCCATGATAGCCGTTTGCAGGAAATTCAAGCCCGTGTGGACACATAGCTCAGTACCGTTCATTTCCGTTTTTGAAGGGCAAGGGAGGTCGTACGCATAATTATCATAAAAATATTTTAATTGCATAATGCTATCGCCCGGCAATCCCCGTGATAGCATGGCTATGCCCAGGTTGTAGCCCTCCAGGTCCTGCAAACATATTAATTTGCATACCTGGTTGCGGTAAGTATTATTTAGCAGGCCTTCTTGGGCGGAAAGTCCGTTAACCTCGAAAAAAAGAAGCATTGTCCATAAAAACCGTTGCAATTTTATATTCATTTGTCAAATATCGTCTTGATAAACTATAATATGGCGACAAAAACTGTAAAAAGGATATGTTCATAATAAAATGCAAAGTATCATTGCAATATGAATATCGAAATATGGAGCATAGGCAAGGAGAATGAAACCTTTATAGAGGATGGCCTGCGCTATTATTTCACTAAAACCAAACCTTATAATAATGTGGACCTTGTGATACTACAGCCTCCTAAAAAGGCAGTAACCACCGATATAGAACTGGCGAAAAAACGCGAAGAAGAGATGATATTGAAGCGACTGCAACCCAACCACTACCTCGTTTTATTGGATGAAAAAGGCAAAATGCTTAATTCAATACAATGGTCGCAGCAATTCCAGCAGATGATGAATACCGGCGTTAAAACACTAGTGATCCTGATAGGCGGGGCATATGGTGTTACCGAGATCGTAAAAAAACAGGCGAAGCAATGCTGGTCTTTATCAGCCCTGGTATTTCCGCACCAGCTAGTGAGGCTGGTAGTGGCAGAGCAGGTGTACAGGGCCTTTAGTATTTTAAATAATTCGCCTTATCATCATCCATAAGCTTTAATTTCGTTCCGCAATACAAAATCACATGTCTATTACACTTATAATCGTAGCCGTAACAGCTGTAATTTCTTTTCTGGCATTTAACAATGAGCTACTACTCAATAAGTTGATTCTTTGGCCTAAAAGAATGAACAGCCCGGAAGAGTACTACCGGCTGCTCACTTCCGGATTTATACATGCGGACTGGATGCACCTGATATTCAACATGATCACCCTTTATGGTTTTGGCCAGGTTGTCGAGGCATATTTCACTATGCTTGGAGCGGGCTATGCTTATCCCCTGATGTATTTGCTTGCGATAGTAGTGGCTTCTATCCCATCTTTTCTTAAAAACCGGAACAACGGATATTACCGCTCACTTGGCGCATCGGGTGGCGTAGCAGCAGTACTGTTCTCCAGTGTTTATTTTAGCCCATGGTCGGGCATTTATATTTTCTTTGCCATACCCATACCTGCGATAATATTTGCCGTGATATACCTGATCTATTGCGCTTATATGGATAAAAGAGGCGGAACGAACATCAACCACGGTGCGCACTTCTGGGGATCAATATTTGGTTTCGTGTTTACACTGATCTTTGATCCGTCTCATGGCCAAATATTCCTGCAACAGGTTATTCCGGGATCGAATTGATACGGCATACCAAAGCCTGCTTAGTACTTCCTTTTATTTTAAAACGCTCGTCGGGACGCATACCGGCCAGCCAGGCAATGCGCTTATTGCATTCCAGTACCCAAACATGTTCTTTTTCGTGCAGGGGCAGCTTGCGGTCGATCAAATCACGACTAACTTTCTTCTTTTTCATCCCCATGCCAAGGGGATAAAAATAATCACCTGTACGCCACTTGCGCAGCAGGATGGGGAACTCAATATTTTTCATATCCAGGCATGCTACGCTGGGGTCGGCCGGTATTTCTGCAGGCCTATCTTCCACAGAAAATGTGAAACGATATTTGCCTGTATCAACCGTGCAGGGCGCAGCCTCTATCACTATCATATCCGCGGCCTGCGCCTGAACGCCCGTAATAACCAGGAAATCCCGGTTCTTGATCACCCGGTGCGTATCGGAACTAATGTAGCGCCCGCTTTCGGAGTCGATAAGCTGTATAATGTGCGGCAACTGGGCTGCACTAAAACCAAAGGGCGTGAACAACTCATAACAAATAGCCTCCCGTGCTTCCTTCTTTTTTAACTTAAGCACAGGTATATAGTAGTCCTGTCCACGTTTTTCCAGCAGCTGTTTGCGCTCCTCTGCTATTGCCTTTTGATATAGTATCTCCGCTTGCGCAAAACGGGGGATACTTTCATTAATATGGCTAACTACATTCGGGAAAAATTCATCAAGTACCGGCACTATCCTGTTCCTTATTGCATTGCGCAAGTACACGTCAGTGCTGTTCGATGCATCATCCCGATAAGGAATATCATGCGCTTTTGCATAGTCCAGCACATCGGCTTTCTGCATCCACAACATAGGGCGGATGATATTTCCATGCTTTTCCCTGATGCCGTGCAGACCGCTTATACCTGTGCCCTTGAAGAGATTCATAAGCAAGGTCTCTACATTATCATTGGCGTGGTGTGCTGTAACCAGGTAGTCATATCCATGCTCCCTGCATATCATATCCAGCCACTCGTACCGTAGTATGCGGGCGGTTTCCTGCACACCCTTTTTCCACTCTTCCGTTTTTTGTTTGGTATCAAAACGAACATTATGAAAAGCGATGTCATTCCGCACAGCCCAGTCGCGCACCAGGGACTCATCAAGCTCTGCTTCTGTACCCCGCAACTGAAAATTGCAATGTGCGATAGCGAACGGAATGTTACAGCTGAGAAACAGGTGTGCCATCACCATCGAGTCTACCCCACCGCTCACTGCAAGCAATACCGTTTGAGTGGGTAGAGCAAACATTTTTTTCTGCCAGTTTTCCCTGAAGTGCTGTAGTATCATGATCTAATATACAAGGTCTTCGTAAGCACCTTGCAGTTCGTTATAACTATGCATGTCCCCGGCATCTTTGGCCCGTTCCATACCTGTTTCGTAAATTTTTATCGCTTCCTCCTGCACACCGTTGCGCTCCAGCAGCTTGCCCAGGTGATAGTAAGTAGCGATATAGCCGGGATCGTTAGCTAAATTTTTTTCGAAGAACTGTTTTGCTTCCGCATCGTTTTCCACCTTAATATATTCAAGCGCCAGTGCATGGTTCAAAAAACAATCGTTTGGCGATGCTTTCAAAAATGCAAGCAGCTTTTCTATGCGTTCGTTCATTTGTTGTAAAATTAGTAAAGCCCTGAAACATAAGTCCAAAAAAATAAGGCTGCTTTGCAGCCTTATCGTATTAATGGACTTGCGAGGTATTCAATATCCTATTTTGCTATCATCAATCGTGTTTGCAATTTGGCCGACGGTTCATCTTTATCGATGAATACCACGGTATAGGCCCCGTTGGATAAACTACTTACATCCATAACCTGCTGTGCGCTATTGCACTCTTTCTCGATCACCACCCGGCCCAGGGCATCAATAAGCTTAATGGTACCTGCAACATTCTGCACACCAGAAATATTGATGCTCACCGTATTATATGCGGGATTAGGGAATGCTTCGATGGTCAATGGTATTTCAGACAGGTTAGTGACACCTGCCGGGAACATCCCATCAGTAGTAAAATATTGTGTAAAGCCACAACCAAAATCGTCATGGTAGTTCGCAGTGCCCGGATTGACAGGCACAGGTATAGTCCCGGGGCCGGGGATTTTGTATACGGTAAAATACCCTGCTGTAGGTATGCCGGGGCCGGGGTTTTGATTGTAAACCCACCAGCTCAGTCCATCGCAACTTCCATCGGTTACTACCAGTTTGTAACAACCTGCAAACATGTTTATCGTGTCATTGTATATTGTACTTGGTGAACTCGTAGCACGCTCAGCCACTACCTGGTTGTCGCTGGTCAATATCTGCCACTTCGTTTCCGAATTGCCAAAATTGTCAACTGCCTCATTTGTCTTTAACTGAATACAGAACCTATATGGCCATTTTGGCGAAGGCTTGAAGTAAGACGATATGCTGTCGTTGGTTGCATCATTATCGGCCAATCCATTCACCTCAACGATCTTAGCCCTGAACGTATGAAGGTTGTTGCCCGAAATAGTATCGAGATATGGCAGGTGAGGCAATAAAAGGGTTGTATCGTGCAATGAAGCAAGGTTTGCAGTCCATGTATAATCGGCAAGGGGCAGATTATCCGCACCATATTGGAAATGGATGGAGGTGATGGCGGTAGAACCTGTATTTTTTATTTTGATCGTGGGTGTTCCGCAGGCAGGGTTTTCCCTGTAGTAACCTTCGTAATTGCTAGGGGCCACAATATCATCAAGAGAGGCATCTACCGTTTTATTGAGGGCACCATAATAAAACACCTGGGCCTCCGTAGTATAGCTACCACCGCCATTGCTGGTATAAGGCTGGAAATTAATCTCTACGTTAAAGTTGTTACCGCCTACAACGCCCGGCAGCTGATGGATGTTGGGCCGCACCAATGCACCGGGACACCAATTGGCTCGTTCATATAACCAGGTACCGGATTGAGGGTATAATTCATTGGAGCCGCAATCGTTACGCCAAATGTCTTTATGGTCCACCTGCGTTGAATTGAGAAGCACATCATAATATTTGGACTGGAACTCACAACACTGGGTATTATCGCTACCATGCCCGGTTATGGTAAATTTCATAGCCGCAGTTTGCGTGCCGGCTGGAGCCGTTTTAGTTAAAGCCTGGAAGTTGGTATCTATAGGTATGGCATTCCCAAATCCAAAACTTCCGTTCCACAGGCGTGCAATGCCTTTCACATCACGGTCGGGCGTACCTTCTATAAATGCGAATTTGATATTACCGGTGAACCCGCCGGAATATCCCGAATAAAAGATGCGCATAGTAGCACTGTTCTTCAGAACGGTGTAATAGTCAGTTACATCGTATATATACCTTTGTGTCCATGTCCAGGGCGTTCTCGGAGCACCGGCATTAGCGTAAGGCGTTATCAGCCTTGCCAGCTCCAGCGTATCACCGGTGGGTGTCATCAGGTAGTTCTGTACGGTATAATCCCAATCGCCACACCACTGTGGATTACCGGGACACTGGTGCTTACCCAGGGTGAAGATCATGTATATCTTACGGTATGGAGTAGCACCGGTGGGAAAAGTTATTGTAGTATCATAACTGCCATAACCATCAAGCCATACTCCATTGTGAGCCTGCACCCAGGTCGTATCTCCGGGGCTTGCCGTAGCGCCTAAAAAGCAAAACAAAGAGCAAACCAGTACGTAAAGTGTTTTTTTCATCTGCATAACATTATGTAAACAGGGATAAAGTTAGTGTTAAAAAATTATTAGCTGTCACTAAAAAGTAAAAACATATTCCACTGCCCCGTCATAAGCCAGTAGTTCTTATTGGGCGGGGATATGTGAGGAATTTCACAAAAAACACATTTTAATATATTAATTCCTGATAATTTACCAGCTTAACGTACCTTTGCACGCTAAAATTAAGATATGGCAGGATTTACTGTAGCAATTGTGGGAAGGCCAAACGTGGGAAAATCTACCCTGTTTAATCGTTTGCTGGAACAGCGCAAAGCCATAGTAGATGACATAAGCGGTGTAACACGAGACAGGCAGTATGGAATTGCGGATTGGAATGGGAAAACTTTTAATGTAATAGATACAGGTGGGTTTGTAGCACGATCGGAAGATGTTTTTGAACGCGAGATACGCAAACAGGTGCAAATAGCGCTTGACGAGGCTGATCTGCTGCTCTTTGTTGTCGATACCCTGACAGGTATCACCGACCAGGACCAGGAAATGGCCGACATATTGCGCCGCTCCTCAAAACCTGTGCTTGTAGTGGTTAATAAAGTGGACAATGCCGAACGTGCACTCTATGCCACGGAATTTTACGCACTTGGCATGGAGAAGGTCTTCTTTATCTCATCCATATCAGGCAGCGGCACCGGTGAATTATTGGACGAAGTTGCAGAACACATTACAGAAGAATACCTCGGCGTCCAGGAAGACAGTCATATACCACAATTTGCTATAATAGGACAACCCAACGCAGGAAAATCGACCCTGCTGAACGCACTTATCGGCCAAGAAAGGACGATAGTATCAGACATACCCGGCACTACACGCGATACAATACATACTAATTATAATTTATTCGGAAAGGAATTTACCCTGATAGATACCGCAGGCCTGCGCAAAAAGAAAAATGTGCATGAAGACCTTGAGTTCTACTCAGTGATACGTGCTATACGCGCTATGGATGAGGCTGATGTGTGCATGATGCTGATAGATGCCGAAAAAGGCATGACAGCACAGGATGTAAATATCTTCAGTCTTGCGACGCGTAAGGGCAAGGGCATCGTGATACTGGTAAACAAATGGGACCTTGCAGAGAAGGAAACCAATACTGCACGCGACTACGAAAAAGAAGTAAAAGCCAAAATAGCTCCCTTCACCGACGTGCCGATCATATTTATATCGGCGACCGAGAAAAAGCGCATTTTCCAGGCTATGGAAAAGGCACTTGAAGTATACGAGAACCGCCACCGCAAGATAACTACATCGCAGCTAAATGAAGTATTGCTGGCTGAGATAGAGCGCTACCCTCCCCCAATAACCCGCGGGCACCCGGTGAAAATAAAATACATTACCCAATTGCCGGTAGCAGTACCTTCATTTGCATTCTTCTCTAACTACCCGGATGCAATTAAAGAACCTTACAGGAACTTCCTCGAGAATAAGATACGCAGCCATTATAATTTCAGTGGCGTGCCTGTGCGCATATTCTTTAGAAGCAAATAGAACAGTACACTTTGAACTTTGAATAGAACACGATATAGTGAAAACGAAAAAACTAAAACGGGATAAGGTAAATATCATCACGCTTGGCTGCTCCAAGAATATGGTGGACAGCGAAGTGCTGAGTGGACAGCTGAATGCCAACGGCATAAAAGTGATACATGAGAACGAAAGGCTGGACCACAATATAGTAGTGGTAAATACCTGTGGTTTTATAGACAAGGCAAAAGAAGAAAGTGTAAATACTATACTGGAGCAGGTAGACCTGAAAAAAGCCGGCAAACTGGATAAAGTATATGTAACGGGCTGCCTGAGCGAACGCTACCGCCACGACCTGCTGAAGGAAATACCTGAAGTGGATGCCTGGTTCGGCACTATGGAACTACCGCTGATATTGAAGCAATTCAACGCAGATTATAAGCAGGAACTGATAGGCGAACGCTTACTAAGCACACCTAAACATTACGCATACCTCAAAATATCAGAAGGCTGTAATCGTACATGTTCATTCTGCGCCATCCCTTTGATGCGCGGCCAGCACGTATCAAAGCCCATAGAAGAAGTAGTGGCCGAGGCTAAGAGACTGGTGCAGATGGGTGTGAAGGAAGTAATGCTGATAGCGCAGGAGCTTACCTACTACGGACTGGATATTTATAAGAAGCGCGCATTACCCGAACTGCTCAAGCATCTTTCGGATGTACCAGGTTTAGTTTGGATTCGCCTGCATTATGCATACCCTTCCAAATTCCCACTAGACATACTAGATGTGATGCGCGAACGCGATAATATCTGTAATTACCTCGACATGCCATTGCAGCATATATCCGACAATATGCTGAAGGCCATGAAGCGCCAGATGGACAAGCAGGAGATATACGAGCTGCTGGCCGCCGTTCGCGAAAAGGTACCGGGCATATGCATACGCACCACGCTTATTACCGGCTTCCCGGGTGAAACACGTGATGATGTGGAAGAGCTTAAAGCCTTCCTTGAAGATGTACGCCTCGACCGCGTGGGCATTTTTACTTACTCCCACGAAGAGAATACATCTGCTTACGAGCTGCAGGATACTTTGACATCTGAAGAAAAGGAGGCCCGCGCACAGGAAATAATGGAAGTGCAGCAGGAAATATCCTATGAGAAGAACCAGGAGAAAATAGGCAAAGAATTCAAGGTCATCATCGACAAGAAAGAAGCCGGCCGCTACCTGGGACGCACAGAATTTGACAGCGTTGAGGTAGATAACGAAGTGGTAATATCAGGCGAGCAGGAATTACCAATAGGCGATTTTGTAAATGTACGCATCACTAAGGCCTATGATTATGATCTCGAAGGAGAGGTAATATAAACAGGGTGATTTTTAATTTGACTTTCGACCTGCTTAAGCCATCCGATAGTGTTTGCCCGGCAAGGTCTTAATCAGTCCCTGCATTTCTAACTGCAACAATGTTGCCGCTAATTGCGAGCCACCCAAGCCTGTTTGGTAATACAGGTCATCTGCATGCACCGAATCTTTTGTTTGCAATATATCTATGATCTTTTGCTCTTCCTCCGACAAATTCAGGAACAACTGCTTTTGAACAGCCTTTGGTTTTGCTCCTTTATTCCAGTTCATTTGTTCCAAAAGGTCATCAGGCCCGGTTATCATAGCAGCAATATTGCTGCGTATCAGGTCATTGCAGCCTGCAGACTTGCTGTCGCTCACCCGCCCGGGAAATGCAGCCACTTCCCTGTTGTAACCACTCGCCATGTAAGCGGTAATCAAGGAACCTCCCGATTTGTCGCTCTCCACGATCACCGTCACATCACTTATCCCCGCCACTATCCTATTGCGCATCGGGAAGTTGGTCCTGTCCGGCATAGTGCCTGATGGAAATTCAGTAAGCAGGCCACCATTTTGCAGCATGTCTTTAGCAAGGTGTTTATTCGTTGCTGGGTAAATCCTGTCAAGCCCGTGTCCTAATCCCCCCACGGTAGGTATGCGCAGTTCCACACTTTTCTTATGGGCAATGGCGTCGATACCAAACGCCAGGCCGCTCACAACAAGAATGTCTTCCTGTGTTTGCAACCCTTCCACTAATGCTTCACACAGCTTCAATCCATATTCAGTGTTCTTCCTTGTCCCTACTATGGCTACTACCTTTGCTGCATTCAGATCGGCAGTGCCCTTATAGTATAGCAATAACGGCGCATCATTACAATGCGTCAGCCTTTGCGGATAGTTGTTATCGTTTATTAGCATTACCTGTACATTGTGTTTCTGCACAAAGTGCATCTCTTCATCCGCCCTTTGCATTACTTCATCATTTTTAAATACCCTCGCCCGTTCTTCACTTATCCCGTCTATTTTCTTCAGCTCTTTGAGCGGCGCCCTGAATATGTCTTTTGCAGTTTCAAAGTGCTTCAGCAAAGCCATTCCCCTTTTTGCGCCCACCTCGGGCACGAACGATAAAGCCAGCCTGTAGTACAATTCCTCTTCGTTTGGCAGCATATTTGTATCTATATTTAATAAGGTCTTCTATTTGTAAGAACTATCTTTGGTTTGTAAAATAAAAAAAATGAAGAAAATTATTTGTTCGGGTTTTGTACTGTTTACTTTGGGGCTCACAGCCTGCGCCGGCCCTAAGAAACAAATTAACAACAATACCATCATAGCGCTGGAGGTATCGCATGGCGGTTGTTTCGGCAAATGCCCTGTTCATACTATCAAAATATACAATACCGGCCTTGTGCGTTATACGGGAAAAAGCTACGTTGACTTTGAGGGCGTATATGAGAAAAAACTAAATAAAGCAGAAATGCAAAAGATCCTTAGAGAAGCAGAGGAGTACCGCATAGATACCTGCCAGACCGAATATCCATACGTGCCGGACCTTTCAGGCACCGACTTTGTGATCACCTATACCAATAAGACCAAGAAGATCCACAATGCCCATAAAGGCCCCACTTTCCTCACAGATCTATCCCAGCATATAGAAACAGCTGTAAAAGTGGATAAAAGCTGGAAAAAGATACCCCCAAAATCAACAAAGCCCCGGAATCCCTGAGCACCCGATGAACTTCTATAAAGAATAAGGGCCCTGGAAAGGGCCCTACTGTTACATATAGAGGATAAGAGAGAGCGTGTTATTGTTGCGTAGCGGTATAGACTACCGTTGTGGCATATGTGCCGCCGGGATAAGCGAAGCCCGGAGTGGCCTTGTATTGCACGGAGAATGTCTGGTTGCCTCCATTGTTACCATTTGTGATAAGGTTCTGGTTACTGCTGGTAAGCGTAGCAAAGGTCGTGAACGGAGCCGCTATTGTTCCGCCCGTTGCATTTGCAGTAACCATCGCATTCAATACACCATTCACCGGCATAACCGGTATGGGTGATGCAGTACCTGTATAAGTAAAATTGGTACTGCTCGTTTTCACAGTTACATTAAAATCACGGGTTGATAGTACCTTCAGTTGCTGCGCGCTACTTGTTACCCCGTTAACATAGTCTGTAACGGTGTTAAAGTTCATGGTCACTGTAGGGCCGGTAGCAGTTCCTGTAGCAGTAAAGTCCATCTCTATGAAGTCAGTTAGACTAAGCGAAACGGTCTGTGTGGCCGTTTGCGCCTGTGCCGCGATAAGGGCACCGCATAAAAACAATACTATTACAATGATCTTTTTCATTCTCTCTTAAAAAATTTGGCGATTTGTCTCCGGAATCATTTGAGATTTTCCCTTCAACGACACAAAGATTGCCTTTATTAAGCGCCTGTAGAAATTTTCGCGCCTGCTTAACTGCCTGTTTGTAAGCAGTTAACGAGTCATTAGCAAGCCCTATAATAGGCAAATATGGATTCCCGCGGCTGAACGCCTGCCCGGGGGGGCTTACACCGGGTAACCTGCAATCTGTCACCTGTCAATCCTCACCCTTCCAACAGTCCCCATTTCGCAGCCAGTTCGGCTCGTTGCCCTTCGCCAAGCCTTGAGGAGCCCTCATAAAACCCGGCCTTTGCCCTTTGGCGGTAAGCTTCATACACCGTTACCGCACAGGCAACTGATATATTAAGTGATTTTATCATTCCAACTTGGGGGATAATGAAATTGCCGTCACAGTGCTTCAGGCACTCTTCTGTTACCCCGGAATGCTCATTGCCAAATACCAAGGCCACAGGCTGCGTTAGGTCCAGGTCGTAGAGGCTATGGGCCTGCTCGCCCAGGTGTGTAGCGTATATTTTGTTGTATTTGCTGCGTACAGCCTTTATGCAGGCTTCCGTATTATCAAAATCATGTATAGTAAGCCAGCCTGCTGCACTGGCGGAGCTTTTTTTCCCAAATTTTTCATGCCTGCTGATAACCGTATTCAGTATATACAGCTCCTGTATACCCACGGCATCGCAGGTACGCATCACCGCACTTATATTATGGGGATCGTGCACATTTTCCATTATTACCGTCAGGTCGGGTTGGCGCCGGTCCAGTACGTTTGTTATCCGTGCTATACGTTCAGGGGTCATAGCGCAAAAATAATATCCCGGTTTGACATAACCAGCTAATTCAAACGCCGCCCGTAAAAACAGGCGGCGTTCTTAGCTCCATGTCCATACTCCCGGTTAAAACGTATAACGCAGCATAGGCACCGGGAAGAAACCCTGCTGGTAACTTTTTACTACTTTATTCAACCTGTTGTCGTAGTACTGCTGAAATATGTTCTGGTGGTTAGTAAGATTCTGAAGATCCACTGCGACTTCAAGTGTGCTTCTCTTAAATTCTTTACGGTAAGCAAGCTTCAGGTCCATGCGCAAATAAGGTGTTTGTTTTTCAGTATACGCCAGGTCTTCACGATACACATTTTCATGCTCTGCCTGCGACCTTATGAAATCCACAGGAGTAAGGTACCTGCCGCCTACCGTGCAGCCTTTGAGGTTAACGGCAAATACACTGCCCTTCTTACCCAAGCTGAATTCTTTACCCGCGAGTGCATTTACCACATAGCCCGTATTGAATGCCGTATTCCTTTCTATGCCATCACTACCCTTATACTTTGACTGAAATAAGGAACCGGTGACCAGGAAATAAAAACCTCTATTGAAAAACCGCTCAGCGGTAAGTTCCAGACCATAATTCCGACCAGTGCCTTTATTTACAAGACTGTCCCTGTCTGGTATTCCAAAGTCGGCGCCGGTATTAAGCACGGAGAATGAAGAGGGCATCACTTCAACCGGTACCTTGCTAAGGTATTGATAGTAGGCCTCTGCCTTTATCCTCAGGTTATTGGTCACATTCCAGTCGTAAGTACCTACAAAATGTTGGCTTTGCGTAAAACCAAGACCCTTGTTGGTGTAAGTAATACCATCGGTGGTGTAAGTCTGCTGATAGTAGCTGTATATATTCTGCGCCTGGTGATTTAATCCATAACCAAGGCTAAATGCATGATGGGCATTTGCTGCATAGCGCAGGCTTATCCGTGGTTCTACAGCCACATCGTTGGTTATGGATAAGTGCTGGAAATGAAGTCCTGCGACTGCAGAGAGATTATCATTGAAGCGATGCTTCCACTGTACATAAGATTGTAAAAGGCCATAGCTGCCCGATTTGTTCATATTATCATGTTCTGTTAGCCCTTTTATATATTCTTTATCAAGCATGCTATAGCCTGTAATATCATATGTAATGCCTGCCTGCAGGTTATTCTTCGCGTTTATCTTATGCATCAGTGCCCACACCGCCGACATTTTACTTGTGCCCACATTTATCTTTTCCTTCGTCATAACAGAAGCGTCAACATTACTAATCGAGTCTTCCTGTATCTTTTCGGAAGTAGTACTATAACCGAGCGTGAGCGAGGTAGAAGTCTTTTCCGAAAGTTGGTATTCATAAGTTGCCCCGGTTATCGTGGTCATATACCTCGACATTTCGTTGGCATATGGGTCGCCACCAAATAAGTTGGTCGTTGATGTATCCACATCTTTGCCTAAAAAGGTGATATGGCTTCCACCTGCTATACCAAAGACACTGATCTTTGAACGTTTGCTGAGATTGGATGTGATCTTGTAATTCAGATCCTGGTAATAAGGCGTAATGGTGCCTGTACCAAAATTAACGCCCAGCTTCTGGAATAAGCCCAAAGTGGAATAGCGGTAATTAATAAGGTAAGAAGTCTGTTTATTTCTGCCTATTGGCCCTTCGGCACCCAGTTCAAAACCATTGAAGCCCATCTGCGCTGTATATTCGCTCTTGTCCTTATTGCCATTACGCAATTGTATGTCAAAGACCCCACTGAGTGCATTGCCGTATTGTGCCGGGAATGCACTGGTCAAAAAATCGGACTTATCAATATTGTTGTTATTGAGCATACTGATAGGCCCACCTGTTGAGGCAAATGACCCATAATGATTGGGATTAGGGATATTAAGACCATTGATCGTCCAGAGCATGCCCATTGGCGAATTACCCCTGATCACAATGTCGTTGTTAGCATCATTGCCCGACACTACACCGGCAAAATTTGCAGCCATGCGCGATGGATCACCCAAGGCCCCGGCATATCGTTTGGTCTCGTCCACGTTAAAGGAGCGTGCACTTACCTGGGCCATATCGTTATTAGTACGGGTCTTGTCCTTCGCTCTGCTATACACTACTTCCACTTCATTCAGCTTGTGCAGCGACTCCTGCAGGCTGATATTCAAATTAGCTTCCTTGCCGGCAGTTATGATCACATCGTTCACTACACGTTCCTCGTAGCCAATGTAAGTCAGCTTAAAAGACTGCCTTCCCAATGGCACACCGGTCAATTTAAAGTTACCTGCCTCATCTGTTGTAGCACCTATCGCTGCATTGCTTTGTAATACAACCGTCACTCCCGGCAGCGGAGCCTTTGAGGCCTCGTCATAAATGGTGCCCGTAACCACTTGCGTAACCTGTGCTACCGCCTGCAGATGAAAAGCAAAGAAAGAAAAAATAAGGATGATGAATTTATTTACCTGTGTCATTTGGTTTAATTGAAGGTGAAGGATGAAAACAATGCAGATCGCTTACCACGGCTTTACTTTACCTGATCCCGAAATGCTTGCTGTAATTGCCGGGTTACCCTTGTAATACACATCGCCGCTGCCGCTCACATGCACATCGAGGCTTTCGCTTACATTCACCCTGGTAGTACCGGAACCGCTGGTATGAGTTTCAGCTGTGCGTGCAGGTACATTTAGCATATCCAGGTTGCCACTACCACTTATCGTCAGCTTTTCCCGGTCTACGATACCGTCATTAACCACCATGTCGCCTGAGCCACTAATTTTCGCAGAGAGATAGTTTGTTTGCAGCTCAGTTATCGAAATAGAACCCGAACCACTGATATTAAGCTCAAGGTTTTGCGGGTGGAACGGCTGTGTCACATCAATACCACCTGAGCCACTAATGTCCAATCCGGTGACATCGGGCGCACTTATATACACGTCTATCCGGTCATGATGCCCGAGGAAGAAATGCGGCCTGAATTTTATTTTGAGTTCTCCCCCTGTTACATCTGTTTCTATATTATCAATTACGTTCTTTTGAGCGTGGATATCCAGGCTGTATACACTTGCGGGAGTATAATGTACATATGCATCCAGGCAGTCGTTGATGCTACTAAAAGCCGGTACACTTCTTGTCTCAGTAATTGTTGGTCCATCGCCGCTTATCTTCCTGCAGGACTGGATACTAAATGCTATAAGCGCTGCTGATAAAAATAAAATACATTTTTTCATGTTCTTCGTTTTTAAAGTTTTGACTAAATATTATGGGCTTCCTGTGCCCTGCGTCAGTATGACAAGCACAAAGCTTTATACCCCTATGTTTCCGAAAATTATTTTTTGCCTTAGAAAAGAATGTTGATGCCGGCTATGCCACCTATGTACAGGCCATAGTAGTTACCGTAACGGTAGTCGTGCCATATGTAGTTATTGACAAGGTCACCGGTCACCTCGTTCGAATAGTTCATGTAATTAAACGTCGGGCCAAGATATACTTCCATACTACGGCCCGCCCTCATGGACAGAAGCGTACGGGCTGACGATTTGAAATAAACACCTTCATAAAAATCGGTCAGATTCATACCTGTGCCTTCTATATTAATGCGGAAGTACCGGGATAAGGGTATATGCAAACCCATACCTGCTTCCATAGCATACAATGGCTCACCGCTTTTAAAATTGTAGCCCGCTCCCAGTATGCCATAGAGCTTCTTACCTCCCGAGCGAAAAGTCACCAGTGTAGTCAACGTTTCATCTATGGAGAAGCCAATAGACTTCTCGCCGTTCTTTACTATGTTAATAATACCTATGGGGTAATCACAGCTGTCCGCAATATTGATGAAGCCTGCTATCTGTGCACCTTTTACTTTGCCAGCTATATTAATAAAGCCGGCCAGTTGCACTCCCTTTACATCATGCGCTACGTTTATAAAGCCCGCAGCCTGCGTGTTCACATCCTTCGACTCATTTATAAAACCTGCAGCCTGCACTCCATTTACATTACCTGCGGCTATGTTAGCAAACCCTGCCGCCTGGAAACCTTTGGCATTACCGGTAATATTTGTAAATCCTGCAGCTTGCAAGCCAATTGCATTTTTACCAATGGTATTCATAAAGCCTGTCAATTGAACACCTTTTGCTCCATGCAGTATGTGGTTGGAAAAACCAGACGCCACAAAGCCTTTTGCGCTATCTTTTATTATTGAGGAAAAGCCCGACAGGCAAGCACCTTCTTCTGAGCCTGACACGCCGATAAGTGCATGAATAGAAAAATTGTTTGAATACTCCCCTGCCCTGACACCATTGGTACTGAGCGGGTACACAAACCCAATATGAACATTGCTGTGTTTTGTTTCCTGTGCGGAGACCGAAGAGCTGAAGCCAAGCAGTATAAGCCCTGTGAGTAGTGATCTTGTTGTCATAATTTCCTGTATTTCTATTATGACAAGCTGCTGCGCCTATACCCCTACGCAATCCACAAAAAGATCAAAAAAAATCAATGCCCGCGTGCCAGCCGAACCAGCCGGCCATATTGCCGATAGCATAACCGGCATAAGCAGGCATGCCCGTACTGTAGCCTTCTATAGGAGTTTTGGCATTTTGGTAGAAAAGAGAGAAACTTGGGCCTGCGTGTAATGAGATGTATTTATTCAGTTTAACATGCAGTTCCGGCGCCAGACATAGCAATGTGGGGGTTTGTTCCCAGTCGCCTACGTATAGTATGCCTGCTGTCGCCTCTGTGCTCAGCGCAAGTAGCTTTGACAAATGAATTTCTTTCCCCAACCCATAAAACAGGCCATAGGCCTTTTTGTCAGTACTAATATTGGTACCTGCAGTTAAAATGCTATACAATTTCCTTGTCCCGGTCTTCAAAGCGATATTCGTATTCAGCACCTCGTTGGTCGATATACATAGTTTGTGATAACCATTCTTCATCACCAGGTTCACGAGGCCAATGCTGTAACCTGAAGATGAATCGTTAATGTTTATAAGCCCGAACTGCGTGCCCTTTAAGTTCTTGCTGTAATTGTATATACCGCTTATCTGCACGCCATCAGTTTCGCCGCTACTTATATTGCCTAATCCCGCTATCTGCGTGCCCGATATCTTCTTTGCATAGTTGAACAGGCCGCCTATTTGTGTACCCTCTATCTCGCTCACACTTACACTTCCCCAACCTGCTATTTGTACTCCGGTCATCTCGCCGGCTGCCACGTTAACAAGGCCGCTTATTTGCGCTCCTTTTGTTTTGCCTGCCACCTGGCTGTACAGGCCACTCACCTGTACACCTTTCATCCTGCCTTTTGTCATGCCGCTCAGCCCGGATATTTGCACACCTTCCACAGAGTCGAGTGCACCGTTATACAGTCCTGCCACCTGCACACCGCTCACTCCGCCGCCTACCACGTTAAACAGTCCTGCAGCCTGTGCATAGCCCACATCCCCTTTATCTATATTGAACAAGCCACCTATCTCCACTCCTTTCGCACCCGCTGTATAACCCCCGAGCACATTTAGTGAGAATTTATTCACCACCTGTGCTCCCAGCCTGCCATGCGTACCCAGGCCCGGCACAAACGACGTTTGCACAGGTCTGCTGGCTATATAGCCGCCAATATTCATGGCCTGGAACCGCTGCTTTGAGGAAAGGAAAATGCCCGCAAGCCAGTTACGCTCCACCTGTGGCTTCACCACAACGGGTTCCAGTTCATAATCCTTCGGCGTTATCGATACCGTCAGCACCTGGTCAAAACCCGGCTTTAAAGTCATAAAGGTATCTGCATACATCCCCTTGCTTACCGAGATATTAGCCACAGGGTACTTATCCTTGTCCTTGAGCTTTAATTTAAAATACCCCTGCTCATTAGTGATCGTCGATGCCAGTTGTTGTTTCTCGTACACACTTGCGTAGCTTATCTTACTACCCGTTGTCTTATCTACCACGTAGCCGCTTACTGTATAGCCTTCCCCGTCTTGTATGATGATATAGTTATCCCGTTCCTTGTATTGGTATTTATTATCCAACAGCGCATCCAGCACTTGCCTTACCGTTTTATGTTCAGCGGAAAGTGTCACAGCTTTACCGGCAGGTATAAGGTCGCTGTTATATGAAAAGTAAAAGCCCCCTTGTTGCCCAACCAGTTTTAATACTTCTCCCAAAGGTTGGTTACTTGCTTTAATACTTACTGTTTTATTAAGCAGGCCCTGGGCATTAACATCCCTGCAGCAGCCCAAAACGGCCACTGCAAAAAATACTCTAATAAGTAACTTGTAGAAAAAATCCATCCGCAATAAGGAACTTATTTAATAATGATCTCGCTGCCC